>Ga0123342_1003066_pt1 | contig 27227 bp, 13 predicted proteins | sample Turbeawhitnodule_FD_89960 | JGI IMG/M metagenome (GOLD analysis project Ga0123342, IMG submission 89960) | Root nodule microbial communities of legume samples collected from Mexico - Turtle bean Mexico white nodule | ecosystem: Host-associated > Plants > Roots > Nodule | place: Mexico: Nepantla...
ATACAAAGCATATTCAATACATGAAGAAATGCGAAAGGATCGGGTCATAAGCATTTAGGATAAAAGAATAAAAATAAATATATAAATTGTTTTTAAGTTAAAATTAATCTATATTTAAGTTAAGAAAATGTACATAAATTATGTTTGAAAGAACATATATAATACTGATGAAAAGCTCATTTTATTTCTTCTTCCCGAAATAACTATGGACAAAATTCAATCAAATCCTCTATAATTTAAGAAAAAAAAATTGGAAATAGTGTAAATGTAGAATTTATAAAGTAAATAATACTTTTTCTTTATAATTATAAAACTTTAATTTTGATAATACCCATGTTACCCTTAACAAACAGATCAGCAAAAAGCAAAAACAGAGTTACAAAAGGCAAAAAGAGCCCAAAAAGGCTTTAAACCCAAAGACAGTTTTATCAGAAACATCTAAATTGCGAATTTCGAACATTCAATTGAATATCGTAACTTTATAAAATTAATTGAACAATTAGGACGTGATACTTGATTTTTTTTTTTTCTATTCACTTTATAGCTCTTAATATTATAATTTTAATTACTATTCACATTATTTAATTACAAATATATCTTTTATTATATATTTATTTTATCAAAATAATCACATGAAGAGTTTGTACATATAAGTCTCTGGCCAGTCAGGTATCAAGTCAAGTGAATCATAATGAGTGATGAATTGGCAACCGTTCATATTTTATTCATCATTTAACAATTAAAAAAATATTGTTTTATTTATATTTATTATTATTATTATTATTAACCAAGTTTTCAAGCAGTTGTTTTAAAGTATAAAACGAATGAAATAAAATATACAATTCAATTTTATTTCAAATTAGAATAAATCGAATAATTTATTGATCTATTTTTGATTTATTTCAAATTTAATTAAGAATATCATCCATTTAATAAAATTTCGATCCCTTTTTATCCATGCAAATCTTTTACCGATAAATATTCAATTCATCCATAAAACTAATATTTTTACAAAAAATAAAATTATATTTTAAAAAATTCAAAAGTAGATTTTACAAAAAAAATCTTAAAACATACATTTGAAAATTTTAAGAAGTTAAATTTAAAAATTATTTAGTTTAAAAAATTTATATGATTAGTTTTTATTTATTAATCATAGATGATTTTTTTTTTAATTTTAAGAAACAATGGATGAATGAATAACTATATGTAGAACTAAACAGAATTTGTTTTATAAAAACTATTTTTATAGTTTACAATTAATAAATTGGATGATATGAACTGTTTATTCATGGTCATGTATACTATAAGTAAAAGTGATATTTGAAATTTTTGCTATAAAAATATTTAACAGTGTTATTTTAGAGTCGTATATAATTCTTATATAATATGTTTAGAAATAAATATATATAATAAAAGATAAAAATGATGATATGTTGACAATCACACATTAAATTATAATTGGAAAAATAAATTTTTTTAAAAATAAAGTAATTTTAAAATTATATTAATTAAATTACAGTTATAAATTAATACATAATTGTTAAATAATTGTTAAAGTAACATTTTCTATAAAAAAAATTAAAATAATAATATTAAAAATTTAATATAATTTTATAAAAAATATAGGTTGTCATATTATTACCTATTATTATAATAAAATGAGAATGTGAGATAAGTACTAGAAGTGTGGGTTGTAGAGAAAACTTGAATGATTCACTTGTTAGCCATGCTTCTTTCACCTTTCTGTCTTTTCAAAACTCAACTTCCTAAGATTGTCAGAACTCCTCCACATGTGAATTCAAACAAACACTTCAATTAATGCACTCATGTCATTCACCACCTATATTACCTTCAAATAATTTTTTCACCCTTTTTTAATATCATTCTTCACCTTCAAAAAACCAAAACCAAATTGAATTCTAAATGAGTTCCAAACCCATTAAATTTAAATCATTTTTTTTTTAATTTAAGTTTGTTCAATTCATGATGTTATTAGATTAATTATAAATAATTCTTAGTTTATGTTATGAAGAAGTTTAATTTAACTTTATAAAATATAGTTTACCCTCATTTATATTTTTACGTCGATCAAGTCAATTCAAAGTGTGAGTCAATGTTGCTTCGTTTCGTATCAGTTTAGACCGATGAAAAGTGTATCAATTAGTCGTTTTGTGTCGATCACAGTCACCGTCGACCTATATGTGTAGAACTATATATTATTGATGATTCGATAACGGACGAGTGAATTGTTATGATGAATTCAAGAAGACTTTGATAGTATGGTAAGAAGTGAACTTTAAGCTAACTCAATTTTATAAGACTGACTTATAAAAAAAGGTTTACACTCACTTATATATTATAAACTATCATAATCTTTACTTGATATGAGATATCCGACATTTTATAAAATTAAACTTAAAATTAATAGTTGAATTCATAATATACGGTAAACACAATTGATTTAAGTTTAAAGTTGATTTTTAAAATATACATTGAAGTGTAACTATTTTTTGATAAATTAAAAAATATTAAATGTAAAATGTAAAGTTAAGAAAAGAAAAGTACAAGTAGCCAATGAGAATGCAATGGTGGGCACGTGATATAAGACTTTGATCACGTGAATCCCAAATCATACCTAAACATCCCAATCTACAACCATTGCCTTCATTCCAAACCAAATTACTCTAATTTTGGAATGAGAAAAATACTAAAAAATAGGAATATTACTTATAATTTATAAATCAAAATTAAAAATAATTTATAAACATTTTCGTCTCTAAATCTATTTTTTTTTTACAATAAAATCACACCATAACAATATAATATTACTATTAATACTATCTTTTAATACAATGATCCTAACCGACTTGAGAAACACTAACTAAACTTTCATGAATAAAAGTAACAATTCAAAAATTTGAAAGATAAATTACAAATATTTTTTGAAACTATAAAATCTAATTTCAAAATTCTTAAAGACGAAATAAATATTTTAAATACTTTAACCATATATTTATTTATTATTATCACGTTATCACTACTTTAATTTTACATGTGTTATTTTATTTATCTTTCATTTACGTTAGTGTTTTCTTTATTTTATCTTTAATTACCTTTTATTTCATGGTATCTAGATCTAGATTTATACTTACGTGCTTTTCAAAATACTTTCACTCATCTACTTTTATGTAACAATACTTTAAATTTACGTTATTTTAATGAACCCTTTGACATTTGAAAAGAAAAGGTAGAAACTATTTTATAATTTTTTATTAATAATAAAATTTATTTTAGATATTAATAATTTTTTTTAATTTTTAATGTCTAATTTAGTCAATTATTTTAATCTTTAAAGTTAATTTTTATTTAATTATTTATCGTTATAGCTTTATTATCTCATGTGTTTAATATTGATAGCAATATTAACTGAATTCATTTTAGAAATAAATACTATTGATGACTCTCTAACAGTTTTATGAAAATAGAAAGGGATAAAAAAAATGAAAGAAACATTGTTGAGCAACAGTGAAAAAGATTATGATTCTGATGCTTGATGATACTAAAATGAAGATGGAATCATTGTGATACTTAGTTTAAAGAAGAATATTGAGATGAAACTGCACTTAAAAAAACATAATAAAAGCTCATTAAACACTCTTTAATGCTAATTAACTTTCCATTAGTATTTCTTTTACTACACTTATTTTTCACACAAAAAAATTATTTCTTAATATAAATATTATTACACTATAATAAATAACACTTAAATTTAAAAACAAAAATAAACCATCATTACATTAAATATTATTTTAAAAACTAAAATATTATTCATATTCAGAATAACTTTTATTATTAATAAAAAAATTTAAAACAATTTTTAAATTGTTATCTAAATTAAATATTAAAATTTTAATTATTAATATTTTATATTTTAAATTAGTCTCTAAATTTTTTTTATAAAGAATACCTTAAAATATAAAATAATTAGTAATCAAAACTTTAATACCATTAAATATTAATTTAAAATTTTGTATTAATAATAAAAACTATTTTATATACTAATATTTTTTTAATTTATGAAATAATCTATAATTTAATTATTTTAATTTTTAAATTTAGTTTCTATTTAATAATTTTTTTATTATATTATTTTATTGATAAGAAAATTATTATACATGTCATTACCATTTTAATCTTTCATTAGTTTATTTTATTATTCACCTCTCATTTACATTAACTTTCTCAATTCTTTAGTTTGTGGTATTTGATCAAGATTTACACTTCTCTCCATTTATTTTTTACAATTTACATTTCTACAATATTCTTGTTCACTATATTAGTTTGTATTATTTAGAATTATTACTTTTATGACAAAAAATTAGAAAGAAACAAAAAAATGGGTAGAAAATTTATTGATAAAATGATAAGAAATTGAGTAGAAAAACTACAAAATAGCAGAGAAATAGAGAGGAAGGAGACAAATGCATGGAGATGAGATTTGAAGTGTCTTTGTGTGAGCCAAGTGACATCCTCAACGGTGCTCGTTCAACCTGCCAGCCTGTCCCTTTCTTCTCCCTCCAACCAAAGGAACGGTTCAAATTCTTCACTTCTTTACCTTATAATTCGTTCCACAACGTTGCATCTTTATCCTATGATCTTCTTCTTTCTCCTTTTTTTTCCCATTTTTAATGTTAAATTAAACAAAAAATATCTATGATTTTTGTAATGATATCTTCTCTCCCATAATAAGAGACTCACTCTCACCCATTCTCCACCACACACTCTCACTCTCTCTCATTTGCTTCACACACTCACAAAGAGAGTGATGGCTTCCATGGCTTCTATAGGGTCTCTCAATGTGCCATGCTCTTCTTCTTCTTCTTCTTCCTCCAATGGGGGTAGGAAAATACTCCCACGCGCCCTCTCTTTCTCTGCATCACAGCTATATGGGGATAAAATTTCCACAGATTCAGTTTCAGTTGCACCCAAGAGAGTTCGTAATCCAGTTGTTGTTTCTCCCAAGGCAGTTTCTGATTCCCAAAACTCCCAGACTTGTCTTGATCCGGATGCCAGCAAAGTAAGTCTACCACTTTCTTCACTTTTACAGCTTGAAATCAGTGAAATATGAGAAAATTTACAATCTTGTGTTTGTGGGGTGATGGGAGAGAGAGTGTTTTGGATCAAGTTTGTTTTTTTGGATCACAGTGGTTGATCTTGATCCTGTAGTGTTTGAATTGGATGTGTTTATGATTGCGAGTGGAAATGTTTGGCTGATGATGATGATGTTTGTAGAGTGTGCTTGGCATTATACTTGGAGGTGGTGCTGGGACTCGTCTTTATCCACTGACCAAGAAGAGGGCGAAGCCTGCTGTTCCTCTTGGAGCAAACTATAGGCTGATTGATATCCCTGTTAGCAACTGCTTGAATAGCAATGTATCGAAGATCTATGTTCTCACTCAGTTCAATTCTGCGTCGTTGAATCGGCACCTTTCTCGTGCCTATGCAAGCAACATGGGGGGCTACAAAAATGAGGGTTTTGTTGAGGTTCTTGCTGCTCAGCAGAGTCCTGAGAATCCTAATTGGTTCCAGGTAATAACACTCACTGTGTTAGTGCCTTTTATGATCTTTCCTGTCCCTTGATTTAATGCTTTAACAAACTTGATGAGATCATTGCAGGGTACCGCAGATGCTGTGAGGCAGTATTTATGGCTTTTTGAAGAGCACAATGTTTTGGAGTATTTGGTTCTGGCTGGTGATCATTTGTATCGAATGGATTATGAGAAATTTATCCAAGTGCATAGGGAGAGTGATGCTGATATCACTGTTGCTGCCTTGCCGATGGATGAAAATCGTGCCACTGCATTTGGTCTGATGAAGATCGATGAAGAGGGGCGTATAATAGAATTCGCCGAAAAGCCCAAAGGAGAACAGTTGAAAGCTATGAAGGTAAGCCCATATAACACGTTATGTGTTGTATTTACCTGGAAATGTTCAGGAAATCATTGATGGAACATTGCTTACAAAGGCCACTGACATTTTTCTATGCTAGGTTGATACTACTATTTTGGGTCTTGATGACGAGAGAGCAAAGGAAATGCCTTACATTGCTAGCATGGGTATATATGTTGTTAGCAAAAATGTGATGTTAAACCTGCTACGTGAGAAGTTTCCTGCTGCAAATGACTTTGGGAGTGAAGTGATTCCTGGTGCAACTTCCATTGGATTGAGAGTATGTGTTCCTTCTTCGATCTGTTTAATGTTAAGAAGACTTGTTATTTTCATGTTTCTGTTGAGAACATTGTACATGATTGTGTATGTTCACAGGTGCAAGCTTACTTGTATGATGGCTACTGGGAAGACATTGGTACAATTGAGGCTTTCTATAATGCAAATCTGGGAATCACCAAAAAGCCTGTGCCTGACTTCAGGTGAACTATATATATAGGCCATTTAATTTTGAGAAATGTATTTAAGTGATAGTGTATTGTGGTTATGATGTTGATGTGTTATGCTTTTTGGTATATTGATTGCAGCTTCTATGATCGTTCGTCTCCAATCTACACCCAACCACGATATTTGCCTCCATCTAAGATGCTTGATGCTGATGTCACTGATAGTGTTATTGGTGAAGGATGTGTGATTAAGGTAAGTCTTTTAGAACCTTCACACTGTACTTATATGTTCCATGTATGAGATTTCTATAATTCTTAACAAAGATGTCAAATATAACTTTTTTTATAGGAAACTAACCTTGTCTTCCATATTTTGTTCCATAGAACTGCAAAATTCACCATTCTGTTGTTGGGTTGCGATCTTGCATATCAGAAGGTGCAATTATTGAAGACACACTATTAATGGGGGCAGATTATTATGAGGTAATAATATGGTAAAGTGACTTTGATAGATACACCTGAGCATTTCCAACTTTTAACAGTGAAGGTTTCACGTATGAAAGTGCTTGTTATTCATCTATTGGAACTTTGTTACTGCATGCTGATTGTTTCTAACTGCAAAATTGGTTTTCTGATTGTTGTATTCCAGACTGATGCTGATAAGAGGTTTCTGGCTGCTAAAGGCAGTGTTCCAATTGGTATTGGCCGGAACTCTCATGTCAAAAGGGCAATTATCGACAAGAATGCTCGAATTGGAGAAAATGTGAAGGTGAGGTGTAGTAGCTTAGGTGATTTTGGTATTGTTTCTAAATTAATGGTGAAGTTTCGTCTGAATAACCTTCACAATTAAGGTTTCAACAGTCTAACTCTAATCAAAGATTGAAGAAAAATGTCAAAAACACTTACAAAACTACATCTCTTTTATATATTAACATTTACAAATGGTTGATTTTGTCCAATAGTTCATAATTTAGTAATGAGGTTTTTCTACTTAAACATGTCAGAATTTTAATGAGATATGTACTTTGAATCATTAATCTTATCTGATGATTGTGGTTAAATATTCTCATTTCTCACATTAGTGCAATACAGTTAAGAGTTTTCATTTGATATATACATAACATGAAAGAAAAGCACATCAACTATTAATATGTTATTATATTTGAATAGCAAGAGTTTTTACTTGACAGGCCTCTAATATTGATCATGACAATAATCATTCACACAGTTTTCTTGTCATACAATGTTCTTGTGACATGTTACATGAAATGTAGTATTCTAAGACTAACTTTTGGTTCCAATGGTTAGATTCTAAACAGTGACAATGTCCAAGAAGCTGCAAGGGAAACAGATGGATATTTCATAAAAAGTGGGATTGTGACAGTGATCAAGGATGCTTTAATTCCTAGTGGAACTGTAATCTAAATCCACCCAAAATCAGATACTGTTCTGTTCCAAATGCAAAATGGTGTCTGAGGAGCTCATTATCACCGCTGGAGAGTTGATCAAGCTCTGCTTTTTCCACGCCTAGTGAAGGCTTTCTTAATGTTTCATCATATATATCTTTAGGCAGTAGCTTGTAAATAATAGCGGAAGATAATGACCCTTTTGAGCAATCATTCTGTAAAGTTCATTTAGTGAATTCAATAAATGTTTTTGTATTTCGGACTAACTACTATATAGTTCAACAAAATTTTGCTTAACACTGTTTGATTAAAAAACAAAGATGGATAGATTATTGATTAAATAAATTATTTTATTTTTAGATTAGATAATTTAGTGTTTAAAAATATATTAAAAATAAAAACTAATTTATGTCTGTATATGATCATAAGAACTATTTCTTAGATAGCAAGTGGATCACCAAAACTTTTTATTGAGTAAATTGTTGGTTGTTAAGTTACAAATTTCAATGTATCTTTGTAGGTGCGAGGGAACTTGTTTAACCTGCGAGTTTATCATGTTTAAAACGAACAATAATGCTGGTGCAAACATGAATGGGTTAGTTCGTTCATATACTGATAAAGCAATCAACACCCTAAAATTTTGATTAAGGACTAAAAATAGCTAGGAATAAAACCCTAAAATTTTGATTAAGGACTAAAAATAGCTAGGAATAAAACATGATCTTATTTTGTCTATTATAAGACTATAGTTATGACAAATCATGTAAGACAAATGTTTCATCTAACAATTAATATAAAATTATGTTATATTTTATTTAAACCTAATAAGACACATGAAAGACGCATAAGACATCAAACGATAAGGACATGATAAGGGCATAAATAAATCAATCTTGTACTTTAATAAATATTCATATGCTTATTTTATATTGTAAGGAATGTCTCTCTGTCAAAGAGACTCATTCAAAGATTAAATATTAATTAATATCGAGATTTTTTGGAAAATGAGTTAAAGCTACTTTTGTCAACTTTCTAACACAAAGTGTTTTTTAATTCGGACTCAGCTATCTAATTTGTACGGTGTGCACTTTTTCATGAATTGGTGTAAAAGGCTATGATATCTAAGGAGATAAATATTGCCAACTATCAAGGATGTTGCATAGAGAATAAGAACACTAAATGCAACACTTCATGTTGACACAAGGTGGAAAGAAGAATTGAAGTTGCTCAATGAATATAAATTCAATTACTATCTTTTTCAAGCACCTATAAGCCTACCATCAACAAGAAGAAAGAGAGTAAGTAGATGATATACCATGTCAAATTGCTGCTAAAAGAAATATTCCTCAAAACTTTAGAAGAATGTTCCTAGAGTTCTAAGTAGGAATGTTGTTATCTTTATGGTCAAAAGAGATTATAAGAATAGGACTAAAAGTGTTCACTCAATCACCTAGGAGAGAGTGACTTACCTATTGTACACTTGTACACGTAAAAAAATGCAAACCCTTCCTAAAGTGAAAGAACATTTGAATTAGGAGACAACTTAAATTTGTATATTCATCGTCAAACACATCCTCCCTAGTGATCAGACCCAATGATCAATTAATCATTGAAGCATGCAACCTTTAGACTTTAGGCATGAGTATTTGTTTGACAAATAATACTAAAAAAAGTGGTCAAAAATGACCAGGTGTCAAAAAAATACTCTTTAAACTATGAATAACTTGGAAAAGAATACTCAATTGATCCAATTGTGCTTAACATGATGCATGAAACAAATGGGATACAATCTGACTATTGATAAACTAAATCATCGTTTGAATACTATCATTTAGATGATATTTGTGAAAAGTTTTTAAATTTAATTAAATCAAAATTCAACTATCCTTTGTTATGATTTTCCTGTTTTCTACACATACCTAACTATACATAATAAATCCTTACTAATTTTATAGCACCACAAGACGTTTACATCAATTTTTTATTTTTATTTAGAGAGATCTCAACAAAACTCAATAGTTAAAAGAAAATATTAAAATCTATGGCTTAGATTTTAAAAAGAATACTACAAATTAGTAACATAACTTAACATGGTAAAAGGTACACTTTAAATTATGAGAAAAATATTTAAACTTACCATGAAAATAAATTAATTATATATTTTATCATTTAACTACATTATTTTGTGAATTTTATAATTTGTACATGTTTTATTATTAAATCTTTTTATTCTCATGTGTTATAGTAATTCAATAAAATTATATCATACAAATAATATATTATAACAAAAAGTAAAACAAAGACTATTTTTTTTAAATATAGCTATATAGAAATTTAATTGATTGGTAAATTATTTGAAGATTAAGATAGTTGAAAACGTGTGAAAAGAAGATTGTTTGATAAAATTTATAAATAATTATAATTCAATAGTGAAATGTGTAAACTAATAGATTTTTATATTTTATTAAATTTTATTTTCATTATTGTTCATTTTAGACATTTAAAAATCTTCAAAGTTTAATTCCATAACACTTAATTGCATTTAAGGAAGGGTGAGAATAGATATTTGTCCAAATCCAGAAATAAGCATCCGAATTTAACTGTTTCAAAATACGGCCCATTTCAATGGTCCAGTGTTTATGTCCAACAATATTTTCCATCCAAAATCACAAACTAAATTGAAATTATAACCAACTCCATACAATATATTAATTTTAAATTTTAATAAATAAAAACAATTTATTTATTTAATAAAATAAATATTTTTCCTTTGTTTTTAAATAATTCACATGCTCTTAAAAAAGAATAAATTCAATTTAAACATTGTACAATATAATTATAATGAATTTTAAAAACTCATAGCACTATAATGTGTGGTATTGATATATCTAAATGTGTTACCATTTATACTAAATCTAGAGAAAAATAAACACTAAAGAAGTATTCTATATAAATGATAAGAGAAAATAACAAAATTACAAGAAGAAAACAAAAATTATAAATTTAACATTGTCTTCAACCAAATTTTTAAAATATTAAGTCAGTATATTTTTATTTGTTGTCTTTTTTCTGTTTTTTTTATACAAAAGTTTTCATGTTAAGTATTATTATACAACTTTACATTTTGGTTAGATTGACATATTAAGTAATAACAATCATCTATTATCAGATGAATTCTTCTCTTTTTTTTTACTTCATAAGTTGTTTCTAATGGATTTTTTTAGGTTCATTATATCTCCTTTGTGTGTCTTCATTCATTTAAATATTCTGCATAAAATAAGTTTAGTGAAGAAGAAAATGAAAGAAAGTATTTTTTAGAAGTGTTGAAGGAAGGTAAGGGGAAAAGATGTGATGAACAGTGAGAGGTGTTACATGCAATGTGATAATGGCCACAAAAATGATGAAAAGGCAATAGATTTAGAGGTTGAGTGAGGCTTTTTGCTTTGACCAATTTTGGTTTGACTTTGCCTTTTCTCTGTGAATGAACTGCAATATGATATCTGTGTTGGTCTGAAGTCTGTTCTGATTTTGAATGTTCATAGTGTATGTAAACATTGTACTTCATGTACCTTTCTCTCTGTAACATCAAATTCAATTTAATACTATCAACAATTCATGTAACTGTTATTTTCTTTTCTCTTATCTTCTCATGCCAATCAATGAAAAGTACTACAAATTTTCATCCCCATTAATACTTTCTTGTTAAGTACACATATTTTAACTTTTTAAAGACCAACAGTACAATCATCTCTATTTGTTTTCTGCTTCCTAATCAAATTAACATATCCCTTTTTTCTTCTTTTATTCTTTGCAAAATAAACACAAGCTTGTTCTTTCCCTATACCATCATCTAGTATAAATATATATATATATATATATATATTAAAGTGTTGTTTGTTGGCTATGTTAAAGAGTGTTCTTCACGTAACATATGCAAAACCATAGTACAACAATATTCTAGTTTGAGCTAAGTTATTAGCACTAAATGACAAAAACTTATCATTGTGCATAGAACAGATCAAAATGACTATGTGGTTATCAAAACATTTCATACTTTACATTCATACAAAAACGTAACACCAAAAAAATATATTAAATAAAAATTAATTTTAGAAATTTTAAATAATTAGTTGTTATATTAAATAAATCATATGCTATCTTAGATACTAAAAAAAATTATTGGTTTCCAAATTAGTTTGTATTGATAAATAATTTATAAATTAATATCTAATTAGTTATCAAGGTTTTAACCACCAATTATTTAGATTCTAAATTTGATAGCTAATTAGATAAAAAGAAACTATTCATCAATGATAGAAACTAATATTTTTTTTAGTTTATAAAATAGTATCTAATTTAGTTATTATAACAATTAAATATTTTTTTTTATCTAAAATTAGTTTTTATTTAATAATTTTCTTGTAGTGATATCTAATTAGCTACAAGGAGGTTTTTGCTACTACTACATTTCAAATCTATATAATTAGTAATTAAAACTACTTTGATAGTTAATTAGATACCAATTTAAAAAATGATAAACTAATTTAAAAATTAATAATTCTTTTACTCTATAAAATAGTATCTAATATAACATCTAATTGTTTTTTAAGTATCTAAAATTAACTTTTATTTAATAATTTTTCTAAGTAGGGAAAAGTATGAGAAACATAAAATAGAAGAATGATAAGCATGGTGGATTGAAGAAGTAGTGTTTAAGATGAATTTGAAAGCATATTAGAGAGAAAGGAGTGTGAAAGTGATTGAAAAAGGGTGATGAAGTAAAAGTGGTATTTTAAGAAAGAAAGATGGTATTTGAAGAAGAAGAAGAAGGGAGAGAAAAAAAGAGACAGAAGCTGACAGCTCTACTACTGCTCTCTAGTGCCTAGTCTCTCCTTCTGCTGTATTTGCAGCTGCTTTTCTCTGCCTTCTTCTGCCATAGCCATAGCTGCTTCTGCTTTCCTTTCTGCTATCCATTGCCTCTTGGCACTCCCTTCAATGCTTCATCTCTTCTCTCTCTCTCTCTCTCATTACATCCAAACAAACAACAAATAACCCTTCTCTTTGCCCACGTGATTAACAATTTAAGACCAGAATCTTGCATGCCTGCACTTTTCTCCACTTAAATGTTCCTCTTCTTCTTCATCTTTACCATTTGCCTCTCACCTCTTCCTCCACCACTCACCACCTCTCACTCCCACCAACCCTTCTTACCATTTTATTTATTATGCTCAGTCTTAACCCTGCATTAAATACTTCTTAAATTTCATCTTTTTTCTGCATGTTTTATGTCTAAATAATCAACCTGTGTGCTGTGTGTTTGAACAATTATGCACACTTCATTCGTATTGTTGATAGACTTTTTCTAGTCACTTTTTGTGATCAACTGTGTTTTTATTAATTATGTTAGATATTGTATGTAGTTTAGAAATATAGTAAAATAATAATATTATACAAGTGAAGTGTAAACCTTTTTATTTTTAAATAAGATTATTTATCAAAAACAAGAAATCAAAACACCAAAAAAATATTTTGTCATCTTAAAAGTTATATACTTAATTAGGAAAATACTTGAAAGTCAAACTCAAAAGCATACCCTTGTAGAGAAATAACTTAGTTCATGTATCCCTTGTAGAGAAATAACAAGAAATAGAAAAAAGGAACAAAAATTTTGACTAGTTAAAGAAAAAAGAATAACAATTGAGAAAGAAAAAAAAAACAAAAGATTGAGAATTTGTTAGATAAGAGAAGATTTAGTGAAAGAATTGTAAAGATAAGAGATACAATGTATATTTGCTTTTAGTGGAAAGAAATGGAGGAATTTATATTTCTAAATGCACTCCATTAAAATACTAAGTTCATCTTTTTTTTAAACTTCTCCAACCCAGAACAAACCCAATTCAATGTTCTATTTACACCACTCTTGTAGATCACATACATTATCTCAAGCATACCATTTCTTGGAATAAAGATTAAACATAGATTTAATATAATTATCATTTTTAAATTACTGTATACATTTTATTTTATTGCATAAGATAAAAATTATGGTTGCACATAATTTATCTTAAACTAATACGAGAGTAACAATCTTACAAAACTTTAGGTTTGTTTGGTAAAGAGGAAAGGAAGAAATAAAATTATATTAGTTATTTTAGTTTAGAAAAAAAAAATCAGAAGATTGATCTTAAAAAAAGATGAAACTTATATATTATTGTTTCTTCTCTCTTTATTTTTTATTAAACCAATCAAATTACAAAACTTTCTACGTATATTTTCTTTCTTTTCACGTCTTTTACTCTATCAAACAACTAAATAAATGTGGTCCACTTAAGGGGTGGTCCAATTTTTAGACATAGCACCAATGAGAAATCTAGCACTAATTAGAAATCACCTAACACACAAGACGATCGAGAACTAGCTCTACTCAAAAGATTCCAAAAAAATTCAACTAACCTAAACCCTTCAAAATAAAAAGTCTATTTTATTTTTATTTTTATTTTGATTTTGATAACAATTGAAAAATAGTTGAAAAAAGGAATGAAAATGAAAGTTGTGAAGAAAGAGGGTAGTGCATTATTTGAAGGAGAGTTGGTTCCAGCTTGAAGGTCCAATGAGCATGGAAGATGGTATGAGAATCACGAGATGCATTTGATATTTGGTGGTCAAAACTTGAGTGATCATATTTTGATTCTTTTGAAATGAGAGAAGGATTTGATGGGTACGTAAAAGATGAATACTTTTCACACATCACTGCACTTTACCCTATCCAATATCGTACTTTCCTTTTTACACAATAAACTTTCCAATCACAAAAACAAATAATTTTTTTAATTTCCACACCTGTTAATAGTGACTTCATCACCCCTCTTTTAATACCTCCTAGAGAATTGAAAATAGCTGGAAAAAGGAGGATAGATATCTGGTCGAACCAATTCTGTTTTTAAAAAAATTCACCTTAAGATCAAATGCTGCTCAAAGCAGTTCAATATAACCTTAATGTTAAGAACACTTTTGTAACTAGCTTTACAGAGAATAGAGTATCGTTGACATATGGTAGCATGTTCACCTTAACCTTTAAACTTCCAATTTCCACACTCTCAACCAAATCTTTTTCAACCGCAATCCTAGAAACCCCAACAAGGTCTTCAGTCGCAATAAGAAAAAGGAACCGGGCCAAAGGGTCACCTTGCCCCATAGCCTTCTTCAAGATAAATTCCTTTGTCGAGCTCCCATTTACTAAAACTAACACCGAAGCTGATTTCAAACAATATTTAATTCAAGAGATCCACTTTTCACAAAATCCGAGCTTTCCTAACATGTAATAAATAAAATCACACTTTAAGGAGTCTTAAACCTTCTCATAATCAACCTTTAAAAAAACACAACTTTTATCCATCATCTTCATCTCATCAAGAACTTCATTAGCCAGAAGAACACTATCCAAAATCCCACTTCTAGAAAAAGTATATTGTCTAAAGTCAATGAATTTACCAGTCAGCTTTTTCAATCTGAAGGAAAGATTTTTTTATACAATCTTATGCACACACCCTTCCAACAAAATGGGTCAAAACTCGCTAAGTTGTTGCAAATTCTCTCAAATTTAGGAATCAAACATAAAAAGGAAGCATTTGACTCCCTAAGCCAATTTCCTCTTTCCACAAAATCATTCACTGTCGCTAGAAAATCCTCTTTTAAACATTTCCAACAGAATTTAATGAAGTTAAAGTTAAAACCATCAACACCGGGGCTTTTATCGCATCTCCATACAACACTCTTCACTTTCTCCTCAGTGACATCAGCTACCAAAGCCACATTATCTTCGCCAAGAGAGAGTTAAAACAAACTTTTTCTAACTTGACTTGGGGCCCAGAGACTCCTTCAAACCTGGCTTTGAAAAAAATGTCTAACCTTCGATTTAACCAACTCCTTGCCTTCACTCCAAAAACCGTTCTCTAAAACCTCGGTGATCCTGTTCCTCACTCTCCTCCACTTCACGGACGAAAGAAAAAACTTTGTATTTAAATTCCCTTCTTTCAGCCATTTAAAGCGGACTTTTTTGTTGTAAGACCGCTTCCTACTTTGTAATCTAATAAGAGTTTTCTCTCCTTCCTCCTATACTCATCTAGAATGTCTTCTTCGTCTCTATCATCTAATTATTGAATCTTTTGTTGTAAGATTTTCTCACACAGTTGACATTTCTGAATACCTTCCTATTCTAGATTTTCAAGTCAGACTTTAACTTTTTCAGTTTTTCTTTTAAAACAAAGAGTTTATTACCATGCACTTGCTAACGAAATCTAAAAATTTGTCATTGCTTTGCCACACATCCAAGTTTTTAAAAGGTTTTAGCCCACAATCCACACTCGTATCTTTTAACACTAGTGTAGAGTAATTAGAAACCAATTTCAAATAATACTTATAGTATTTCTTTCATTGTCTTTTCCTTTCTCTCCTTTCCATTTCTTTTTTCAAATGAAATAAAACTGGTAGGATAAAATAAAAGGTTAATGATGTTTACATATAATGAAATAAAATCTTAGAATAAAAAAAAAAATACTAGTTTGAAGATTAGATTTCTAATTAAACCAGTGCAATCACTAAGTTCAATTCGATTATTAAAACAAAGACACGGTAGAGAGAAAAATAAAAGGTTAATAATATTTATATATTTATCTATTGTGTTTTTTTTTTATCAAATATTTTATTATACATGTTGTTTATACATATCAATTCTATAGTTAGAGTATTTATAATGAAATAACAAAAAAAAAATGTATTCCATTAGACATTGACTACATAAATCATACAACATCGTTCATATTCCTTCAAAACCAAATATATTTCCTTAAAAGTAATTTTTCACAAGAACTCAGGTTTACTCTTCCTTTGAGTAAAAAAAAATATATTAAAAAATTTACTACTTTTTTGTAGTTATTCAGTTGCTTCTTTGTTTTAGAAAGATAACTTTTTTCCAACATTGCATAAGTATTTATACAGTGTTTGTGCAGATGTTGGTATGTATAATGTCTGTATGCGTAAAGTCAAGATTTATGTGGGATCTAAAGCTGCTTGAATGGTAACTTTCTGATGTACTTTCTCTGTTACTTTCTCTATTTTCCAGTGTATACCTTTTGTTTATGAGCTTTTATTCTTTTCAATTGGATAACTCCCAATAGTAATGAATAGTAATTATGAATTTTATAAAACCTCATCTTAATATGCCACTAAAAAAAATTAAGACTTTTTTTTTTATTAAAATTTTTATTTTTCTTATAAAAAAAAAAATTGAATAACAGGAATTACTTAAGGGATAATAATAAGTAATGAATCATAAACTATAATATAGTCTTTCATTGTGAAGTTTTTAGTAGAAACATGGTGTTTTGCTTGGGTCGTAAGTTCCAAGAAAATTTGTTAGATGTGAATCTTAAGATAAAAAGGATATTAGAATATCTCCATTTTGCTAATATAAATATAAGTAAAAAAAATCTAAAGTATGAAGAATTAATATATAAAATTAATTAATTCAACGATATTTAATATTATTACTTAAAACAATTCTTAAATTAATCTGATAAATATCGGAGTGTAGTGTAGTTTATTTTGTATGAAATCAATAAAACTGAAAGAAATTAATTAATATGCGACTAAACATTTTTCTTATATTTAAATTTTTCCAAACTCTAAGTAGTAATTATACTATTTATTAGTTGCTTAATGTAACTTTCTAATATAAAGTGGCATGAGACATGTCTCGACAAACGATCATAAAAAAGATTAGATTATGAACAATTGAATTATGATAATGTTGAAGAAGATTCTCAATTGTATGTGTATGGGGTCCTATAATTAGATTCTTCCAATTTGACCAATACATTGGGACAAAGGTTAGCAATAGAATATTGAAAGAAGTATCTCACTTTGGAAAAAATTATTTTGGACTATTTGATTTTTTATTTTATAAATTGACTATTTTTTTTTTCTTCTCTTAAAGTGGAATTTACCCTTTGTTGATAACAAATTATGTATTAAAGTGGTCAAAGTTCAATTTGAATTGTTCTCCATTGTTGTGGTCATCACTAAAAACTAGATCATGATAACATGTGAAATAAATTCCATGAAATAATTATAATGAAAGAATATAAATTTTTGGAGTAATTAAGAAATGGAAAATGAAACCTTAGTGTTGATACTAGAAACAATTTTATCCTTGAATAGAAATTTGAGGGAGACAAAGGGGAGAGCATAAACATGTTATGTATTCAAAAGTTTCAAAGAATAAAAAGTAAAGGTGATAGGATTAGAATCTTGACTTCACCAAGATTTTGTAATGATGTAAAAGTGAAGAGAATGGGTCCAATAACCGACTTGAATAAGTAAAAAGGTCCAACACTTTTTTCATTCTAAAGGTTTTAGTAACATTCAATTCAAAACCCCATCTACATACAAAATTAGGAGCATTATAATAAACTCAAAGGGTCATTTTCCCAATTCAAGCATTCATTTTTGAAGAAAGATAAAGGTTATTGATCTTTTGGGTGTTATGCATGTGCTTGCAAATTAGAACATAAGAAATTGGAAGTGTTGTTGGAAAATAAGACTTTTTCTTTTGTCTCTATAGATTCTATAGTGTAGAGTGGATTATGAAGGGATATTAATGATTGTAAATGATATGAAATGGTCATAATAGTGGCACAAAAATGAGGGACAGAAAATTCACGCTCACTTTTGTTTTTGCGCTTATTGCTCTGACCATCCAAGATTTTCTCTGCTTGGAAACATTCAAGGAAAAAAGACCATGTTCACTAGAGACTAGTGTGTGTGTGCTTTCCTCCAATGATCACACTTCCAAAGCTTATAACAATTTTAGAAAGAAAATTAGTCAAGTGTGGAAAGCAAGGCTAGCTAGATATTGTACTCTTCATCTTTGAATTGAATCACTATTATGTTCTTTGATGTGTATTCTTTTAAAACTATACTTTTAGTAGATCTCAATTTTATAAGATTAATTTGTAAGGTGAGGTTTGTATCCATTTATATATTTTGAATTGTTTTTATTTTTATTTAAAGTGAGATATTCAATACATTTTCACACTGAGACCTGTCAACTTGTGTGGAAGATTATATGGTGATTCGATAACTGTCTGATAGTGAGTGATAAAATAGACCTAACAAACTATTGTTAGGATAAATTCTAAATGACTTTGATACTATTTTAAAAAGTAAACTTTATGTCTAACTGAATTATCAGATGATGTTTGCAATCACTTATATATTATGAATTGTCTTTATCTTTAGTCGATATATGATCTCGAACATAAATCTAAGTGGAATCAAGAAGAAAGAAAAGTATGATTTTTTTATTTGATTTAATAAGAAGAGAATAGAGATCTATTTGCTTTCCAATAAGAAGAAATAATAAATGAATTGTTCATTTCTGTGCACTTTTGTACATGAGTTATATTATCCTTAAATGATTCTTATTTTTTTTTTTATTAATATGTATATTTTATTATTTTTCTAACTAAACAGATATTAAAATCACATAGTTTTTCATTTTTTAGTTTTCTTCTATAAACTAAAACACTGTATGTTTGGATTATGAATACATTTCTCTTCTGTGTTTTTTAATGAAACATGCAAAAGTTTAATTCTAACATCTCTCTGACAAGTACAATTGAATTTCAATTATATCCAACTAAATCTACTTTTAACCTAATCTAACTAGTGATTTCATGTTAACTTATTTTTTTTTCTGCACAAAACAAAAGAAATATAAAAAAACTCACTTTATGAAGTCTATTTATACATACCAGTCAACAAACTTATCCAAAGACGTCTTTAAAATAAAATTGGTTGCAGACAAAAGATGACATGATAATTTTTTTTATGATTTGGAAAAGAAAAGCATGGTTGTGTTGTGAGCAGGCAAAGGAAAAACAAAGAATAGTGGAACAGTTCCATTCCATTATTATTTAAAATGTACATGGATAAAACCAGGTTCATGCAAGTGGGATCATCTCTCACATGATAATTTAATCATAAAGTAATTGAAAATGAAGAAAATTGACCAATGGAAAAGTGTTCTGAAAAGTAATAAAAAAATAGAGCAATCGAAAATCCACTTGAGGACAAAGTAGAAGAAGGGAAAGAAAAGGAAAAATATATAGAGAAGAAGAGGGTTTGAGGAGGACCACCACCACGTTGCATTTTAAGTATGCTTTGAAAACACCTGAAGACCATGGCACCAGTTGAGTTTCCATAGCTGGCTTCAAAACCACCTTAAAACAGTGTCTGCATTGCAGCACGGGAACATCTCCGGAAACCACAAACAAATATCATTAATGTTTCCTATGAGACTGTTCTTGTTTTATCACAAGAAACCACTGCTCCCTAAACCCTTATATTAATGATAAAGATATTACATTAATAATAATAATATTTTATTTATGGTAGAAAAAAAAGGAAAAAGAAAAAGGGTGTGAGGGTTTGGTTTAAAAGTGAGATAAAGGGAAGCTATAGGGATACACAGAGACATATGATATAACCAAGAATTCCCAGACATCTCCTTTTGGGTCCCTCACTTTGTGTCCTTATCTTCTACCTTTTTGTCCTTGTTCCTTTCCGGCTGGTCCTCCTTCCCCACTTTTATAGCCACCACCTATTTCAACACTCATGTCTTCAACAACTTCTTCTTCTTCTTCCTCGTCAACATCATCGTCCACTTCAACCCCATATGACGTTGTTGCTGCTGATGTCCCTGGCCCTAGTACGAGGAGAACCACCGCTCAATTTGAAGGCCCTTCTTCCTCTCGTCAACGTGCTATGAATGAGGTTTTGCCTGAACCTTTTCTCGAAGCTTTGGCCAACCAACTTGCCCTTCATGCTGCAAACTACAATGGCCGTCTTGCTGCTGCTCCTGCCCTTGCCAATTTGTTTCAGGTGCTTTTTTTTACCTTTTTTTTATCCTTTCTTCGTCTTCTTCCTCTTCATCTTCATCTTTATCTTTACCCTCCATTTAAAAAAAATATGCAATCCATGTTCATCTTCTTTGCTTTGCTTTGCTGAATCTGACCAAGGATTCTCAGTTTGCTTAAAATGAAGATTTGTGGAATCTTCAGCATGTGTGACTGATAGCTTTTTCAGTTCCGAAACTGGACAAAATATTGGTCAAGTCAATCATGAATCTAGTTTGCAACCTGCAGATTCTGGTTTTTTTTTTTTGTTTTTAATAAACATCATCACTATGTACTATCTTATGAGTCTATGTAAGGTTGTCACATTCATTCAGTATTTCATTTTTTTTTACTGATAATAAAAAAATTATGTAGTATTTTAATTATATTATTATGTGTATATATATTTTTATATCCATATCCTTTTCTTATAATTTTTGTTTGATGTGTTTAAACTTTTGAGGCATACATTGAACTCAATGGATAAGGGGACATGGTACCGATTTAGGTTTAATTTGTAGTGCAGATGCTTCAAGCAGCATCCGAGAAGAAACTGTTCCTTGAGAGAACTTTACGTGTGTCTTTTTCAAACCAAATGTGTGTCCCTTTCAAAAAAGGGTGTTTTTTTCTTCTTTGCAAAGTTTGTTCTCTCTTCCCCTTCAAAAATGTCTAGTTTTGGACCTCCTTTTCACAAACCAATGAAAATGCTCACGCTGCCTTCGATTTGCTGTTTCCCTTTCTTGGCATGAAATCTTTTTGACTGAGCTTTTTCCTTCTATCTAGGCTAGAAGATCCATTGCATGTCTTTTTTATCTCCATATGAAGATACTGGTTTTTTTTCTTTGTTTAAAAATAAGTGACTTTCTTAAAGAGTAACATAAAGATGGAAGCATAAATAGTTCTTAATGTCACATACCTAACCATTTCCATATATAGTTGGCTGCATATGACCACACTAATTCTTTTTCCTTTCTTTTTTATCAAGATTATTGAGAGAAGGTACCTCTCTACACAGCATCAAAGTAAATAATCCATTTCTAAGAACTTTTTTTGTGTTCAAAGAATAAGCTTTTCCGGTTAAAACCAGTGTGCTTGGAAGCAATGAAAATGGAAATCTGGAATTAGTTCCCTCCATTAAAATAATATTCCAAGCACAGAAGAGACTCATGGCTACTTTCATCAGTTAGAGTACCCTTGTTCTCTAATGGTAATGGAAAAAACCAGTTGCATGAATTTTGGTTGGAGAATAAAAATCTCAATTAGGGTTTGAAATGTTTTAATAACCGGAGATTAGTTGTTGGTCTAATATTTTTTAGTCTAAAAATGGGGTCAAAAAGCAGGTATTGTATAATGCCAAAAGGCACATGGAGCCCTACTCTTGTCGTGAGGACACTCCATTCCTTTTGTTTCTATCTGAGAAGTTCACACCTATTATAATTTTAGTTTTCTTTCCCAATAAATTAAATAGTATCATATGATGTACTATATACGTTATGATAATTGCACACACACCCCAAAGTTGGGACTTGAGAGATGGGGCATGCATATTGTTTAGTTGTACTTAGAAACTATCACCCCTATATAAAGGTGGATCCATTTGGATAAATATATGTACGAACACCTGCTATATAAATAGAGTTTCATAATTAAAACCATGAAAATTTGTTTTTTCTTTTCAAAGTTTTGTTGTTAGTGAGAAACTCCTTTGTTGTTTCTCTTTCAATCTTCAATTTCATCTGATGCTTTGTTTGATCTTTTCTTTAACTGCTAAAGAACAATAGGTTATCCAGGAATTTGTTACTCGATTTTGGCTTGGACTGGTCTTTGTGGTGGTGAAATAGAAGTAGAGATTCGCTGTTTCGAACAAGACAGGCACTTGGCCATACCTTTCTTGGAAATGAAAGTGAAATGTTTGTGGGGAAGCACGCTTTTCATACCATGTTTACATTTTCTACATACCATGTTGTGGAACAAACATCTTCACCACTTTCGTTATCTACCATTGTACCTGCGATGGACCACATAATACCACTACAAACCATCGTCTTCTTCTTTTCACTACTTCCTACATTCCCACTCTCAATTTCATATCATCACATATTTTTCTTCTCTCTATGCCAAGTTGGGTAACTCATAACCTCATCACCACCTTTCTTCAGTTTTCTGAGTCTCTATACCATTCATTCATTTTTTATCTGAACTAATGAATTAAAATTTACACAGTCTCAACTCTTATATGACAATTTTCATACAAAGAGAAGAGGTGGCAATGTATGTATGGATATTTGATACGTAAAGTATGGTATATGGCAGTGTTATGATTATCTAAGATTCTGAAGTATCTAACTGAGAAGAAGTACACTGACATGATAATAAATAAGATTAAATGAGAGGTGTAATGTTGTTGATTTGAAGCTGATAATCTGGTCATTGCTATGTCATTGCTATGGCTTGCTGCTGCTACCTGACGCGGATGATGCTACCTCTCTGCAACCTCCACCCTAGCTTAGCTTAGCATAGCTACCTGCTTCTGCCATCTTCAATGTTTCTCTCTCCACCGTTTCATCCATTGCTACCTACTTATAGTTAACAAAAAGCAGCGAGATATAAATGTACATTTCTTTTTGTTTTATGTGGGATTATGAACAAGAGAATTTCTCCACTTTCTATATGTGGAAAAGAGTTCTAGGGACTTGCTCAATTTATCAAATACCTTTCGTGCAACGGAAAGCTATTTTAACTCAGAGCTAGGTTGGTTCATTCATGGGTTGACAATAGTGATGTTGACGATGATGATTGAAAATTTTTCTTCGTGCATGCAGGTTTGTTCCACGTGGCGGGAGGTGTCGCGCTCGGATCTGCTGTGGGAGCACCTCACGAGGCGCATCTGGCGAAGGACGTTCCGTGTGAGGGACACGTGGCACCGGGAGTACATCAACTGCCATCGGACGGCGAGGAACTTCGAGGATGGGAGGCTGTCGTCTTCGATTCCGCAGTTCGGCCATTCGGAGCATCGCCGGAGCTTGATCTGCCGCTGCCTCGTCCTCTCCGACACCCGCCTTGCGTGCGGCTTCGTTGACGGCACCGTGCGCGTGTTCGACCTCGAAACCAACGCCCACGTCAGCACCTTTCTCTCCGACCACGGCCACCTCTTCGGGCCGTTTTCGCGCTCCATCTCGGGAATTGTTATAACCGACTCCAACATCACTTTCGCCAGGCTGGACGGGGATATCTACGTGGACGCCATCAACGTGCATGGCCAGAGCCAAGCCCGCCGGGCCGTCTCGGGTTTCGTGATGAACAACGGGCCGTTGGTCGGGTTCGCAGGAACAAGGCGGTGGTGGGTGGGCTTGTTCGCCGGTATAGCGGGCCGTTCTTTTCAGGTAATTTTTTTTATCAAAATAAAAAATCAAAATTTGATGTCACATTCCGTCACACCATCCAATTTTTCATGAACTCTATAAAACTTACAAAAAATTGTTGTTTTTCAGGTGTGGAACGCGGAGAGTGGGGAGAGCGTGTTCGTTGGGGGGTCGTTGACGGATCCGGAGACGGTTATGGGGTGGCACATGCTGACGGAGTTGGTTGACCCGGTGGCGCGTGTGCGCGTGACGGAGGGTGAGTTCGTGGTGGCGTGCACTGGTTTGAGGCTGGTTTGTTTCAATGCTTGGAACCCGGAGGTTCTGCTGAGGGACGCTGTGTCGGCGTCGGGGTTCGTGGTGAACTCGATGGACGTGAGCGAGGAGGCTTTTGTGGTGGTGGAGCGTGGGGGAGTGGGAACGGTGTGGCGCGTGGGGACGATGGAGTTGATGAGCAGGTTTCGGTTGAGGGGTTCGTGGGTTCGAGGGTTGTGGGGTTGCATGAACCTTGGGTACGTGTTGACCTATTCTCCCAACCCTGCACCATTCTTGAGGGTTTGGAACATTGAACAAGAGGAAGGAAGGTTGTGTGTGAGAGTGTTTCTGCGTGCAGGTGAGGTGAGTAGCATGGTGGCTCATCACTCGCACATGGCTTTCTCTTCCAACAACATTAACCTGTTGGATTTTGGTGTACATGATGAGGAACCTTAGCCCTACTCTTAGGGTTAGGGTTAGGGTTTTAGGAGTAGGATTGTACTCTCATGCTATATTCTCCCATTCATTTTAACTTTGCATTCCTTTTTGTACCTATTTCACACTATTCACCTCCATTTTCTCCATCTCTCTCTTCTTCTTCTTCCTATTTCATTGTTTACTCAGAACTCTTCCACAAGCATGGGATTCCACCATGCATGCATCTGCTCATTTGGATATTCCAATGTTATTCCTATTTCATTGTTTACTCTTATATTTGTTTGTCTCTTTTCTCTATTCCAATGTTTGTCTCATTAAGATCATATTTTTTAAACGTGTTTAAGATAGTTATTTCAGTGTAATTGATTTTTGAAAGCATGTGCATTACTGACTAATTTAAATAAAAGATTTTCAAAATTTTAAGTTTAATAAAAATTAAAGATAGATTTTATTCCCATTCATCTTGTTTTATCACGAAACTTTGAAATTTTAGTCACAAAACCAAAATGTTTTCTGAAATGAAAAGAAAACAATGGATGTCACTAAAATGGCAAGAAACCTTCTTTGCCTTAGTTACCTTTTTATTTGACTTCTTGATTTAGGTATACTAGATGAAAAACAAACATACAATTCTTATTTGATCTTCCATGCATAAGCAAAACAACCTTTTACGATTTTTAATACTAATTTAGGGAAATAATCTTTATACCTGTCTCAAGAAGCTAATATAATCTTGTTAATCTATATTATTACATAAAAGAATATTAATTGCTGTTTTTTTTTTCAATTTTGTTCTTTATTGATTATTATTTTTTGATTAAAACTACTTTTTATTGTTTATTTGAAAATTATATTAAGTACATAACTTGGATACAAAAATGACATAACACTTTGACATTAATAATAAAGCTATCCTTTATAACTTGTCATTAATCATTTAACAGACATTTTTAATGTTGCATGCTTGAAAAATAAAGACAGACAAAGTTGCAATCATAAAAAAATAGGGAAATGAAGATGACTACTACCCTGTAAATTTTAAGGGTTTTAAATCATAACATTTTTAAATAAATAGTTATTAAGCTATTATCACATTTTGTTTGCCACTTAGTAATATTATTATTTTTATTTTAATCTAATTCCTAATTTATTAAATATTTTTTCTTTTAAATACAAAGGATTGTTTTAATGCATTCTTTAGATACTATACCAGAACCAGACCTGAATCTTTAATATTGGAGTCATTATTCTCCTCTAAGTTCACTGCTTTAGTAAATGAAGAAAGTAGCAACTTGCACTTTCTTTTTGTGTGCTTGTGCATGGGAGGGAATGGATCACCTGCACAAAAAACTCTTTTACATTCTCTTGGATTTTATACTGCAACTGTTTATTTTTTATTCTATTTTTTGTTTCTAACATACCTGTGTCACTGTGTTTCTTCTTCCCACCAACTTCGAAGTTACATTTTTATAAGAAACTGTCATTTTAAAATTGTTCATAAAGTCAATCTTTACACACTTTAGACACTTCAGCACCAAATGGTTCAATTCCTTCATTTCCTTTAACTTCAACCTAACTAGTTTTTAACACATAGTTTAAGTGTTAACAAACTTATATATCATGCATAATGCAAAACAGTAACATTTCAAAAAGTCCTTATTGTTTAAGAATTTGTCTGAGTTGAGGCACCAAACAAAAGTATAAACATATATCTATCCCAAATACAGTAAAAGAGCCAAATCAACATCCAAATTTAAAGCTTATCACACATGATATTAAAAAAAAACATGTTCTACTGTTGAACACACATCATGATCACGTATACAAAGTACATCACATATCATGGTTAAAAACTTGGCTCGTTGGTCATAAGCATGCTTCTACTGATTCATTACAAATACTGTTCACTACCTATTCCAAGTGCAAGTGTGCAGAGAAAAAATATCTGAGTTATAGTTATGGAAAATAATTAAAATTGTAAACAACACTACTAATTATTTTGGTGCATCTGAAATTGATTTCTCTGAAGTTTTTTATTGGACATTTTTGAATATATGATAAAAATGAACGAAGGACAAAGTGAGATAGACAGATGATGGTAGAGTCTAGTACTGCTCTCTAGTCCCTAGTCTCTCCTGCTTCTATGTTTGACGATGCTTTTCTTCTGTTGTCTGTTTTTCTGTCTGTTTCTGTTTCTGATACCGTAGCTAGCTGCTGCTGCATGCTACTGCTTCAGCTTCTTAGTTAGGTAGCCCTGTTCAATTCTCATATAATAAAAACATATATACATACATATTATATATATATATATATATATATATATATATATATATATTTTTTTGTTAGGGCTGAACATGGCCGCCCCATCTATGTTTCTCTGTGGACTTCTTTTATTTAAATTTTTAAAGAATCAACGCG
>Ga0123342_1003067_pt1 | contig 27208 bp, 8 predicted proteins | sample Turbeawhitnodule_FD_89960 | JGI IMG/M metagenome (GOLD analysis project Ga0123342, IMG submission 89960) | Root nodule microbial communities of legume samples collected from Mexico - Turtle bean Mexico white nodule | ecosystem: Host-associated > Plants > Roots > Nodule | place: Mexico: Nepantla...
AAAAAATAAACATGTTATGTTTGTATATTGATTTTAGGGGATATAAAATATACTTCTCTTTATGTTATTGTATATCACCCCTCTTTATTATTATATATATATATATATATATATATATATATATATATTTATAGAAAAACAATATAATATTATATTTAATATTTTGAATTTTAATATATCATTACAATAAAATCAATAAATAAAAATTAATTTTATAAATTAATTAATTATTAGTTAACTAAATTAAAAAATATTTTATAAACTAAAAAGATTATTATTATTTAATTATTTTTTATTATCAATAAAAAATTATAAAATAATTTATAAATTTTTATTTATCATTAACTATTAACTATCAAGGTTATAACTATTAATAGAGATTAATTTAAAATATAAAATAATTAATATCTAAAACTTTAATAATTAATTTAGATATTAATTTAAAAATTATTTTATAAAATTTTATTAATAATAAAGATTACTTTAGATACTAATAATTTTTTAGTTTATAAATAGTGTCTAATTTAGTAATAAATTTTTTTCTCTCTAAATTTAGTTATTTATTTAATGATTTTTTTAGTATATATATATATATTATTATATTATTGTTAACTACCTCAATGACACGTATTATTGTCATTAGGCTTAATATCTTCCATTTCTCGTTTAGTTTGTATGACTATTCCAGATTAACAAATAAGAACCACAAAGTGATTATACTCAACAATCCTTAAAAAATTTGTGAAAATAATAAAAGTATTTTATTAATAGGACAATAGGTTGGCCATTTAATTTTTATATTATATTATATTATATATATATATATATAAAGTATTAACATAGATCTATTAAGATAAAAATATAAAAAATTAATTTAAATAAAAAAATTTAGTGTATGATTTAAGGGATACAAATATATTTCTAGTATAATGTATACGGTAATGAATATTCCTTCTTGTATTGTGTGATTCGAAGATACAATTATTGACTAATTAGTAGTTTAATAATTTAAAGAACTATCTCAATTGATCTAATTAGACATATTACACCTGACATGTTATGATTTGAATAGAAAATATTTATTTCACTATGTGCGTTTAAATAAAAAAAAAACACACACACATATATATATATGTGCATAGACACATAGAGGTGCATATTTCTATTCTTAAGTTAAAAATGGAATGTGAATTTTTAAAACTCGGTTTACTTTACCTATGAATTGTACAAGTTTTACTCATTGAGTTCACGATTATAAAGTCCACAATTGCATCTTATGCAAAAGAAATCTAATACAACCCAATACATTAGATTTTTAGTTTCTTATTGTTAGAGTTTCAAGGTCTCCTAACGAATAATTCCATAATAATGGTGACGCTCCTCCTCCTTGTTCCATTTCGATTCTTAGCTAACTTGTACATTTCATTGTCGTTGTCACCTTCGTATCTTGATTTATAAGGTTTTTTGAGTTTGTCTTTGATTTGAAGATCCAATTCACACCCTTCAATATGTGTTTGAGGACTTGAATTCCTAGACCAAAAACTTCTCGGCTTGCCTCAACACATGGAGTCATGCGTATCCAAGTTATCTCACTCTCCTTTCTTTATCTTCCAATATTGTTAGCTCAATTTTATTCCATAAGTTCGGTTTAAACTTGAAATTATTTAATTTGTTTTTTTTTTCACTAGTTCTAGTGGTGTCTTTATTTGTAAATCCTTGATCTTAAGATCTAAGATGAGCATTTTGGTTTTAAAATTTCTAATTACATAAGTTATTAGTAGTTTTATGGTGAAGATATACAACAAATAAATGTATCATGGTTAGAGATGGTACGAGACTACATATAGAATAAATTGTCTATTATCTATGTTTGGTATTAGGAGTTATAAAAGACTAACCATTTAAATTTATCTTTTATTTTGTACAATTTTCTATCCTTGAATCTATAATTAGAAATGTTGTTTGTAGGATTTAGTCAAAATATTGTTATTCACATTTAGTTGTTTTATTAATTCTTCTTGTTCTTCCTTTGTCTTTTGTGTTTTAATTGTTACTAATTAATTTAAGAAAAATAATATAATATTTTGGTAAATATTTTATATTGAAATATGAATAAATTTTCTAGTTTAATGTAAGGAACACTAGTATTTTAAATATAAGAAAAAAGTTAACAATATTTTTGTGGTGCGAGTAAGTTCGTATAACTTGCAAGTTTCACGAGATAGGTACAATATGTTAAAATTGAAGCTTATTTCAAATGTAGATTATACAAACATACTTAGTTTATTAGTTATAGTTTATTAGTTTATTATTTCAAATGGGTGAACTTAATTATATATCCAACTCTAGTATGTACAGTAGGCCTTAGTTTATTAGTTAACTTGAAAAAATTAATTTCAACATTCTCTTTGGTCTTGGGTTTATTCTATTTTGTTAGATCCATGTGCAATATACCATTTGTTCAATTTTGATTATGTGCTTAAAGCTAATTAAGTGTAAAAAATAATTGTATGTTTATGAAGTCATGGCAAACACAAAATATCTAATATAACCAAACAAAAACAAGTTAGGTGGTTGAAAAAAGACATACGTTGTTTAAGATGTGCTTCGTCTGATAGACGCAAATGTTATGAACATGCATCATTTCAGAAGTTTGCAAACAGGTATACTTAGACAAATAAGGTATTATTTGAAAAAAAAAGTATATTTCAATTGATAAGCACAAGCCTTAAGCATTCATAGTACTTCTCAAATTCTAATAAATGCTTATTTATGCTTGTAGGGATTTACGCTTCTTCGATCTCAATATATTGTCAAAATTAAGATATCTTGAAGAACATGCTGAAAGCAACTTCGTGTAAATAAGTTACCCAAAAAAGATGGATATATATGTTGCAAAGTCAGTCAGGGGTGTAAGGTCTGTGTTTTACTCAAAAGATGGAGAGAAACCACTTGCATAGGTCTATAAAGCTCTCTTATGTTTCAAAGGTGTTGTCAAAGAAGTCATATGCATTCAATGCATCTTGAAGCTTCAAAGCATGCTCAAACACAAAAAGAAACATTAGTAGAATAAGACCTTAACAACGTTTTCAAAGGACTTGCAAAGGCTCATTTATTATCAAGCTCCATATATAGAGAAAAAAGGTTAACTATAAGTACGAGCTCAAGATCTTAAGTCATCATTAATCTTTGTAGTTGTGAGGAAGAACATTGTCCATGTTCAAGAACAAAAAAATAGATTGAACCAAATCTTGTATCCATTGTAAGATGTAACCTCTCTTTCAATGACCAACCTAGTGATATTTTAGATCACTTTCTTTATGAACCTTTCAATCTTAGCTAAGGGTGGTTGTTGTTCAAAGAATACTCAACTTTTTTTTTTATATATATAAAAGCTTTCATGTTAGGCATCACTATACAACTTGACATCTCAGATAGGCTGACACTTCAAGTACCAACAATCATCTGCCAAAGAATACTCAACCTTAGTTAGGAGTAGTTACATTCTAAATAATACTCAATCTTTATTCAGAGTGAATGTGTTTCAAATAGTTCTATGTATAGCCAATAATGGACACGGTCTAAATAATACTCAGTTTTAATAAGAAGTTGTTGAGGTTAAGAATACTTGCTTGTATCTTCGTAGTGTTAGTATACTTAGTGAAACTTGATTACCTGATCAAGTACTAAACATAACTTTTGTTAACAGGCGAACCAACTTTAAAAACATAGTGTAAATCTTTATTATCCCTTATCCCTTATCTCTTTAGATTTGATATTATTAATCTTCATCTAACTTAAGCAAGGGAGATTTTTTCAAACTAAGTTTTTGAAATGATTTTAGATAGATTGTATATCTAAGTAAGTTGCATATGTGATGAAATATCAAGTGTTGTTACTACGAAAACATCGAAAGAACATATGTCACGATTGAAAATTGCGTCTATTAACTCATCAACATAAATTGATTTATAGAACTCTTTAAAAAAATTAAAGACATAATTCAACTCTCTCTTCTTATATATTTAATATGTTTTTACACGTTTAAAGAACCTTTATTTGTTACACCATTTTTATTCTTTCTCGCAGATGTTTTAACTCTTTCGACATTGACAAAGTTTACTAAAATCCTAAAGGTATTTTCCCATTCTTTATAACCTTAATTACACCATTAAAATGATGAATTGCATTCAGAAAATACAAATTTCAATTTCCTTAAATTAACTCTTTTTTAGGACACACATTTGATAATTTATTATTCATTTTATTTTATTTTTCACATGAGAATGTTTGACTACAATCTTTCTTTAGTTTTTTGTTTCATTTTATTTTCACAACTCTTCTTTCTCTACTCAAATTTTTATTTTCTCTCTCCTAACAATTCGATACTTCCCATATTCACAAAATTCCTCAAATTCTTAATATATTCTCCCTCAACATTTTAAAAATAATAAAAATAATAAATGTTATAGTTGTTATAAAATTTCAATTAAAAAAGTTATAGTTGTTATAGTTGTTTACTTTTTTTCTATAACTACTTGACATTTACAATTATTATTTAGTACACATCTTTAAGATTTATGCAAATTTTGTCTTTAATATTTGACATTAAAAAAGTATTTGTATATTTTTAATTAATATTTGAGACATATTGGAAGACCTTATATAGATAAAACACAAATTCCATATAGCAAAACAAGCATGATTATGAATTTTTATTTCTGGGAAAACAATGAGTGTATAATATAATCTTGATTATGAAGAGGCAACCCATTCCATCTCAATTTTAACCAATTAGAAAAAGATAAGCCACCCATACTGATTTTATGCTTAATCTTGATTATGATGAGTTAACCCACTCCTCCTCGATTTTAACCTATTAGAAAAGGATAAGCCGAATGAGGATATTGCGACCTATCCGAAGAAATCGAGTTGAAAGTCATGTTTTGGTATGGGCTTGATGCTTTTTAGATTATTCTAAGAATGATCATGGCAGCTTGGAGAAGGAGCTTAGCACATTCAAAATGATCTTGAGGGCATGATAAAAACAAATGTTTTCGATAAAAAAAAATAACAATAATTGCTTACAGATAAAATCCTGTAAGTTATGAACTTATTTGGCGGCTTCTTAGTTTTAGAAATTAATTTGAAAATCATTATTGTATTTTATATCAGTTTAAAAATATAATTAATGTTTATTGAGAAATAATATTAACTTAGAAAAAAGTAATATAAGGGACATAAATTAAAAAAGTAGATTGGTATCAGCCTTAAAATATTTTTATGAACAGATCCAAAAAATAAAATTAAGTTAACAATGTTTTGATCTTGATCAGACTGATAACACTTCAAGTGGAATTAATTTGAGGAGACATAAGATGTAAAAAAAAAAAATAAGATTTTTATTATTTTAAGAGAAATTTAAAATTATTAATTTTAAATAATCAAATTATTCTAATAAATTTTATAATTTCTATTTTATTTAAAAAATCATCCAATAATATATTTTATTGTAAAGCATTTTAATTATTCCATAAAAATAATTACTCTTTAAAAATTCAGCATCCAAACATACTAAATAGTGAGAAAAAGAAATTTCAAACAAAGAAAAATAATTATTTATTTGCTACAAAAACTCAAACCATATAACTTCCTTTAATTTGCAACCACCAATCCTCTCATAATAATCATCTATGGAGTTCACAGTTGTATACAGATTCTAACTCATTTCTTAAAGTTGGAATCTGTCTCTTTTAGAATGCAGGATGCGCCTTAAAAGGGAAACTAGTGTTAACTGATAATTATTGATTAGGAACCCAATCATTTATATTGTGACCAGATATATGCGTAATAATAAATTATGAAATTAGGAGCACGAAAATCAATTCTTATTAAATTGTTCCAGTTTAACTATAAGTATCTTCAAGTGTCAAATACGTAACTACAGAATAAATTTGCTGATAAAAAAAAACAGAAAAAATAATTTTGTCACTTAATTTTTCCTATTTTTATTATAATTTTCTTCAATAAAACTTACTTGTAGTCTACACCAAATAAATATAATAAATTATGGAATTCTAAATTTTGTTAGCACCATTATTTTCGTATTACTCTTATTTTACGCTTTAAATAGACACGAACATCTTTTTCGATCATTTGATTTTTGTTGTGTGTTTAAGCCTTTTTCTCACTCTTATAATCTCCTTTATATATATTATTTAGTTTGTTTTTTAGTTATACCTTTCAAGAGAACGTAACTAAATTGATATAAGTAGTAATTAGAGTTTCTAAAATTTTAGTAAAGAACTGCTGTAACATCCGTATTATACTCATATCTAATTATATAATATTTATAAATTTTTAACATAAATATTTACATATATCATATAGTACTTAAAAATAGTACATTTCTCTTCATAGAAAAATTAATATATACAAACATTAAATAAATTAATAATATATATATATATAATTATATGCTCATTGGAAAGCCCTCTCACCTGCAACCTTATCTGCTTTCATGTAAAATACACGATCATCATAGATAAAGAAAACAAAAATACAACAAACAACATGGTAAACTAGTTATAAAAAAATTGCTATCTAACTTCAATTTCAATTAACAAACATAAAGTCATCAACTCTCATACATTTTCTCAAAACCATCAAGTGTCTATCATAACTCATCATTCAAATTGTTTATGTCAAACTTCTACTGGCCAACATATTAACACACTTGACTCTACTTCCGGAAGACTTGAGCATTGACTTAAACTTAGATATCTACTCTTGTCATGGTACTTCACTATGAATCCACACAAATATGTGCATAAATAATCTCAACATCATATCACGTAGTATGACAGGATTAATTCATATGATCTGAAAGACCAATTCTTTTTCACACCCAAACGTAATCACATGAACCTCCTTCAACTATCAATACCCGATAATCTTCATCGATGTGATTCCAATATATCAAGAGAGTCAGGATATATACCTCATTCTAGACAAATCAATGCAGATCCTAAACAATCTCAACATGAGATTTTCTTTCTTGAAAATAATGTCTTGATTAAGATTCATATTCCAGATCTCACAATATGCAATTTCACACCATTAGTCAAAGATTAAAAATTCAAACAAACCAACAACTTATCCAAAATTTAAATAAACACATAAAATTAAAGAAATTTCAAATAAATATATAATTAAAATCCACATATAAAATAATTTAAAACAATAAACGATAAAAAAAATAGAAAAACAAAAGCAAATCTTAAAATCCAAGTTTTTTTAGGTTGAGTGAAAATAATCTTGCTAAAGCGAAAATGGACCTCACTAGAGTAAAAATCAACTCGATAGAACCCCAAAATTTACCCCATTTTATTGCAAGAGGGTTTGTTTTTTTAGTAAAGTAGTGTATTTATTGAGATTAATTGTGCAATGATTGATTGTACTAATTTTGTATAGTAGATATATATTTGATTTGAATGAATTATTGAATAAGATTTGTTTGAGATTGAAGGTGTTGAATGGTAGTATGAATTGATTTGAATTGCATTATGATTCATTTGAATGGTAAAAATTTTTAAGTATTGATTACGTGAATCTGAAGGTTGTTATAAGAAAGCAATGAGAGTGTCTCAATAACCATGAGTGAAGTTACATCTAGTTTTATTTGTTATATTTTGTAAAGATACGAATTTGATGTTGAAATTTTAAAGGAAAACTTGAAAGATACCACTTTGATGCATTTTCAAACCGATTCTCACTCAAGCGACGAAATTTTCGCTGAAGCTAAAAAAACTTAAATTTTAAGATTTTCTTTTGTCTTTCTATTTTATTATTCTTTATTGTTTTTAATTATTTTTTATGTAAATATTTTGGTTGTTTGCTTTCTAAGCTTTGGTGTTATTTAATAGTGTGATTTTGGATAATGTGAGATGTGAAATATGAAATTGTAATCGAGACATAATATTTTTCAGAAAGGAAATACCGTATTGAGATAGTTATGAGACTTTATTGATTTATGAGTGCTTTGTGAAAGAGATGATCCTGACTCTACTAGTATAATGAAATCATATATGTGAAGTTATTCAGGTGGTGAAAGTTAAAAGAGGTTCATATGACTTTGTCTACGGTTTGAAAAATAATCTAGTTTGGCAATATGAATTAACCTTGTCATATGAGGTGATTTAATGTTGATATTATTATGTGCATGGTCATGTGGAGTCACAACAGATAGTATGACAGGTGCAGGTCTCTAAATGCTAATTTGAATACACGAGTCTTCCGAAAGTAGAGTCAATTGTCTATGTGTTTGTTGGTTAGTAGAAGTCTAAAATGATAAAGATGAATTACAATTTTTTATAGACACTTGATTTCTTTGTGAAAATGTATGAGGATTGATGAATTTATTTATTTTAGTTAAAGTTACATTTTTATTTAAAGTTTTAAAAATAACTAGCTTACCTTGTTGTTTGTGTTGTGTTTTGTTTTCTTTATTTGTGATGATCGTGTATTTACACGGGAGAAGATGATGTTGCAGGTGAGAGAGCTCCATAATGAGCAGATAAAATGCTTAGTTTCTTGAGAATTTTGTTAATTATGTGTATATATAAAATTTCTTATAAGAGGGATGCATTTTTAATTATTGTGCAAGTGGTATGTGTATATATGTAAATATTTATTTTGATGTTTCATGCATATTATAGTTTTTAGATGTGATCAAATAAGGTAGTTACAGTTCATCCAATTACAATATACTAAACAAATAAGTGTCTACAAATAACTCATTATCGTGTACCACTCATGTCCTAAATCTACTCACATAAATACTTAAATACTTGACTCTACTTTCGAAAAATAAATAGATTTTCACCTATCATACTATCGTCATTGGTTGTCTCTCCAACCCAAATGAAACCCAAACTAAGTCTTATCAAATGATAGGGTGAATCTCCATTACCTAACAAACCAACTTGAACTTAACCACAAACTCGGTCGTAGAAACTTTCCTCCACTCTCAATAAATGAACATCTTTACCTATGTAATTTCAATGTATCAAGAGTGTTAGGATATCTCCTTAGTACATATCTTTAATCCAATACATTTTAAACAATCTCAACACAACATTTTCTTTAATTAAAATAATGTTTCAATCAAACTTCAACATGGTTCGTTCTTCACGCTAGACATCAATATACCAAACAATCATACGTAATTTAACTTTTAAAATATTTAAAAAATATGTAAAATCACAATTTACATATGCAGAACATGCATTCTCACCCACCGAGTTTGAGGCTCACTTAGTGACAAACCCTTAAGACCTATTTCGCCTAAGAGTATGGTTCACCCATCAACCAATGCTCTCAGGTTTTTGAAATTATTAATTTCATTGTATGGTTTGTCCAACAAGTTTGCATAATTATGCATATTCCGAAGTCCAAGTGACTTAAAAAGGATTTTTCATATCCTTTTCTACTTGTTTTTGGAGATTAAAACCCCAACTCAAGTCACTTGATCCTATTCAGGTTTTTACAACTACTCCAATAAGCATATATGTTATTCAAACAGTTCAATCAAGTACATGTTCACATCAACAAGTCAAATATCAAAATAAACCCATGCAGAGATAATGTAATTTCATTAATCAATCTTGTTCAATCTAAACATGCACACCTAATATACTAGAATATACTTAGTGACTCCAAACACCAATTAAGTTCATAATATCTATCAATTCAAAATAACACCTATTTCACTCAACAATTCAATTCTTGCAAGAAATTCAAACAAAGTGACCAAGTCACTTTCACATTAGATCTACTAACATATGGTACTATTAAGACTAAAGTAAACTTTCCTTACCATATTAGATGGATGGGTACTAAAAGGGAGCTCCAACTTCCAAAAGAGTAGATATGACCTAAGTTGCACCCCAAAATCCTGATCAATCATTATAAAATACTAAGCTAACAAAAACTAATAAGTGTCATAATTCAGTAATATTTCATGTAAAAAGATAAGCACTTATGGACTTTAACGGATAATAGAGTTATAATTCAACCTTTACTTTAGAAATTTGAACATTTTTACATATTTTTGGATTATAAAATGAATAAAAATGATTTATTCCCAAGTTTATGTAATTTTAGGAATCTAGGGGAAGATGGTGATAAAGGGCTAAAGAAGAATGAACAAATCGAAGACAAGAAGAAAAGACAAAGTGTAGCATTGAAAACTCGCCCAAACAAGATCAATCCATAGGCAAAATTGCTTCTAAAGCAAACTAGTCCAAAACTCGCTTAAACAAGTTCACTTCAGTGAAATTGGACATTTTCTCGTGAAATTCGCTTGAGCAAGTACTATCTCGCTTAAGTGAGATGTCACTTAACCCAAGCCCAATTAGGTTAAATATGAGCGTAAGGCAAAGAGAAAAGAGAAAGATGTGACCCGGAAGGGGAACCAAAGGAAGGAAACCTAAAAAGAGGTAGTCGTCAAGGAGAAACATCCTCGATCTTTTTCTTTGGCTTTTGTGCATGTAATGGACACCATGAGTGACTAATTCTTTCCTTTGGAATTGTGTGTAATATGTTAAAACTCTTTTGTATTGAGGTGATATTTATTTATAATATTATGTTATTGATTGATGATTGGTATTATCATTTTATTGTCAAAGCTTGAAACTTTATTCATGATTTTGATCCTTATATTTGATTGAAAAGTATTTCTGAGTATCTAATCTAAATGATAATGCTTAACATGTTTGAATGCTAAGAATAAATTTGAAATGTGAATTGCTTTATAAAATTCATTCGTAATGATAATTTTTTTAAAAAATATGTGAGGACTTGATATTTGGGAGACAGTCTTTATAATTTTGCATGCGAGGAATCAATATGAATGATTTTTATACGTGCATCAATGTCAATCAAGATGGAATATTATATGTTTTTTTTCATTAAAATTACAAACGAGTAAGAAGGATTAATCTCATTCCCAATTTTCTTAATTGAATAATTTTACTCTCTTATTTTGTTTTCTTTTAATTTTCATTCAAACTTATGTCAATATCTTTCAAATCAAATTATTGTACATATTTTTACTTAGTGAATGATACTTATTAGGATTTTAAATAATTGTTCCTTGTGAGTTCGATATCCGTCCTTAGGGAAAATTAATACTTATGACTCGGTAAACTTGTCGAAAAAGGTCAACAAGTACATCACAAATAAATATACTATCCTAAAAATTTCAACACGATATTTCCTGTCCTGAAAATACTATGTCTCAATCACATTTTCACATCATTGCATACTCCATTTAACACATGAATACACCATTAATTCACATCAAAGTTTAAATTTCTAAACATTTCAATGTATTTCACAAATTCCACATAAATGCATAAATACTTACTTTTAATCACATAATTAAATAAAATAAAAAATTAACTCAATAACAATAAAAATATAATAAATCACTTCCACAGGAAAAAATAATTTATTTCTTGAGCAAAACTAATTTTGCTTAAGCGAGAATGAGTCTCACTCAAAAGAAAATCCACTCACTTTAGCAAAAACAGACTTGAGAGCACCACAAATTTTACTCCATTTTTTCTTGAGCAAGATTCCCTCTCGCTTGGGTGAAAATGGGTCTTGCCTGAGCGAGATTTCCTCTTGTTTGAGCGAAAGCGAATCAAAACTAGCTTAACCTGCACCACGGAGTACTGTTCAAAGATCTAACCAAGATTAATGTTGAAGCTCTAAACATCACATGCAAAACCTATACCAAAGATAATTTAATAAGTTCAAAACTGACTCAAACGAAGAATGAACAAAAATAAACTTACTTTGTCTAAAACTCTAATAAGGTAGTCTTGTAGTATTCGCTTCCAGGAATCCAATGGCAGATTTCGATCATCATTCTGATGACATAGATGTTCATAAAGTTAGAGATAAGGCAGAAGAAGGAAAAAAGAAAAACTTAGAGAAATGGTGGTTCTTTTAAAATGAAACTTGAATAACTGATTTTTCTATTTATATACTTTTTTCACTTTATTAATAAAATATTAAGGTATCTTTCAAAATATATCACTTATAATCTAAAGCTATTTTTTAGGTCCTTGCATTCACCATATGGCTTGTCCAACAAGTTTGCCTATTCAGTTCAAGTCACCCTAGTTGAGTCACTTGATCCTATTCAGGTTCTTACAACTACTCAAATAAGCATATATGTTACTGAAACAATTCAATCCAGTACATGTTCACATCAACAAGCCAAATATACTAATAACCACAATTTCATTAATCCATTTTGTTCAATCTAAACATGCACATTTAATATACTACTAACAAACTTAGTGACTCCAAACATCAATCAAGTTCATAATTTTCAGTCAATTCAGAATAACACATATTTCACTCAACAGTTCAATTCTTGCAAGAAACTCAAACAAAGTGACCAAGACACTTACACATTTAGATATACTAACATATGGTACTATTAAGACTTAAGTCAACTTCCCTTATCTAATTAGAGGGTTGGGTACCAAAAGGGAGCTCCAACTTCCAAAAGAAGTAGATATAACCTAAGCTAACAAAGACTAATCCTAAGGCCAAATACGTCACATGCAAGACACATGTATTTATGTACATTGAAAATTGCATAACAAACTAAAAAGGAAAAATGATAAATGAACTTACTCAAGTCAAGAATCTCAATAGACAACTCGATTCTAATCATTACCAGGAGTTCAAAGGTAACCTCCAATGATTAATCTGATGAAGAATGTGGTCAAATTTTTAGAAAAATGTAGAGGAGAAAAGAAAAAAAAATCTATAGATATTGTAGTTATATTAAAATGAAACCTAGTAACTAATTTTTATTTGTAAGACCTTTTTACTTTAATAATAAAGTATTAAGTCTCATTTTAATTTTTACAATTTCTACCCTAAATTTATTTTCTAAGTCCTTACCGTTATCCCAATTAATATCACCTATTTAAATAACAAAATACATCCCATTTGTTTTAATCAATATTATATGCATTATTATTTTAATTTTCAAAAAAATATATTTTTAAAAGAAATATTGGCAAAGCATACCAAAGTTTGATGACTTTGGTGATGTATGCACCGATACCTTTTCTATTTGATATTTGTTAGAATAATGTTCGATGATTATTAGAATAGTATAATTAATTTTATAAAATGTGATATACTTTCTAAGATCTTATTGAGAAAAACTTATTTTAAAACAATTTTTTTATTTCTCTTAAACATATAATCGATAATAGTTAATAATTAATTATGATAGATAAACCAAAATTGTTTTTCATAAACCTAAAAGACAATCAATTATTTTAAAAACTAAATGATTATCTCATTTTAAAAATATTTTTCTCAAGTTTCTAATTTAATTTAATCGATTATTTTGTACCAGAATAGATTTCAAATGTTTCAAATATTTTTTTATCAGGGGTGATCCAACCCTTGTACAATTGCAATTTAATCTTTTCCGCCCTCCCAAGAAATCCCTGGCAAACAGACACAAAAACAGACAAATCCACAAAAACTGAGGAACACAAAATCTACACAGTGACTACGAAGAACATCAAGGATCCAACTGCATGCAAGCCAAGGGGTTCAAACACCAATTAGAACAGGAGAACTACCTAAAAGGAGACTTAGAGGAAATTCAGGACCAAACCTTAACTTGAACCATTGCAATCACTTATGACACGTCACCCTTACCCTTATTAAAGATTACGTTTCAAATATAATCAATCATATTAAGACATAATAAATTGTATACACTTTTTAAAAAACTAAACATGTTATTAATAAATAATCAATTAGATTTAAATAATAATCAATTAGGTTTAAATAATAATAAATTAAATTGTTATTAAAAAATGTTTACTAGGATACATATAGTTGGACTATTTGGTGTCATTATAATAAAATGTAATGGAAACTTGTTAAGAGGAGAAAAAGAAAGAAGTTAAGCTGAACATGTTATTTTCTTGTCTTTTTTTTTTCTCAAGATGTTTTAAGGAACATCGTTAAAAGTAAATTTAAGTATGAAGAATTAGCATGAGTCTAAAAATGATTTTATCCAGTTTTGGTAGTTGTTTATAATTGAAGGCATGATAATGAAAGGAAGGTTAGTAGTATTAAAAGGTGACAAGAACAGTGTTTGTTTGGGGGACCTTGGGAGACAAGTGGTTACCCTTGGGGTCATGCAGAGAGATAGAAGGGTCTACCTGGTTTCAAACTGCTGAGACCAAACGAAAAAATATGAAACAATCATCAACTACGTGCGCGTAGGATGTGGTGGATTGACGGCTGAAATTGTTCAGGAGACAGCACCAAGCGTGATGCGTGATATGATATGTATGTACAGAGAAACACAGAGAGAGAGAGAGAGAGAGAGAGAGAGAAAGAGAGTAGTTACCCACCCATAATCATGAATTACATTTGGTGATTCAATATTATTAAATTGTAAGAAAAAATAGTAAAACTTTTTCTATTATGACATGAGATCTAGTGGGTCTCACCTCTGTACGGTCCTCGCATTATGCAAATCTTTCTGTTTTATCTTTGCATAAATCAGTTCAATCTTCAAATCTTTGTATATGTCGGGAGAATTCAACTTTTTAAGTGAATTGTTATCATCAGTGTTTGTTTACTTCTGAGGTGGGGATATTCTACAGAACAAAAAATGAACACAACAAGATCCAATGCTACTTTTAATACACATTAAGATTGGATTTTGATAATTAATATGAATTTATAGCGTGGTTAGCGCAAAAATAGAAATCCAAGTATAATTAATTAAAATGAAAAAAAGGGATAGAAAAATGGTTGAAGATGAGTGTCCTTTGAAATGCTGTAGAGATTGAAAGCACAGTTTATTTTTGTGTGCATGTGTACCTGTTTGCACATGCAGTGCTGTGGCATGGTCTGCATTTCATGGCCCTACACACAACCATTATTGTCACTAACTGCTTCCTTCCTACTTAGGATCCCCTGTATTGCCCTATGGTCCCTTGTCCCTTGTACCCGGAGTCTAGATGCAGGACCCATCCCTCATCACTTCAAAACTCAAGAACCCCAACTCAACCCACCCCCACTATTTCAAGCACTAAATACTTAGTAGGCAACCAAAAATAAGAATAAAGTAACCTGATCGACCAGTCCACATCTACCAAAATTTGTGCAACGCAAATACCACAAACAAAATAAATAAATCAAGAGTTTGTTAGTTATTCTAACTCTGCCTTCCAAATCTCTGCAATCTGCATTAGTGCTATTCTGAGAACCTGAGTGATGAAACATCACGACAGGACAGTGTTCTTCTCAGAACAACCTACTACCACTATTAATTCTTTTTAATTCTTTTTCAACACGTCAAAAACTCAAATTAATTACCCCCACTCTTTACTGCATATGGACACTACCCACTGCATAATTTATATTCAGAGTAATATTAGATTAGTTAGAATAAGACCCCTCTTACTTTTTTTAATTGTGATTAAAATTTTATAGTTAAAATAGTTTATGATGAAAAAGAGTACTTTTTTTTTCATTGAGGTCAGCGATCAGTATGTTATCTTATGGAGTAGTAGAATGATAAAAAAAAAGTGATGTATAAGTTATAAGTTTTGTCTGGTCTGCAACCCCCACTTTAAACAATGTTGAGAATTTCAATAAAATCAGAATTATGAGTATATTGTGGTTGCAATTTAGAACATTATCTCTGAAGATGTAAAGGAAAGTACAATGTTGAAGTTAGGGTAAGTATTTGTTAGATAAGTAAAAAGGCAATTCCTTTTGCGATTTATTGGTTAGCATAGCATGAATAGTTGGGAGTAATGTGAGCACTGGTTGTCACAGGATCCGAAGCTTCAAATGGGCATGTAGTTTATTTGGTAAGCCAGGAAGCAAAAGTGTTGAGCATGAAAGGTGGCAGTTGGGGCATAGGTTCATGTGTGTGTGTCTGGAAGGTTGTACATAGGGTAGTGAAGGAAAGTGAGGTTTGCTGGGAACAAGAAGTGACACAGGGGAAGCAATTAGCAAACACAAAACACTTGAGGTTCATGTGCTCTAGTCTGGAACAGTGAACACAATTGATAAACATGGTTTTGGAATGACCCTAGCAGAATGTGATACGGTCTCCAATGTGAAATAATTCAGAAGTGGTGGTATGAAAGGCCCACTTTATTAATAGTACAGCATATCCATAAGATTCTGTTGGGGCTGTTCCCTGGAAGTACTTGAAAATCAAAAACCCAATATCTCTCTCTCCGGTCACACACACCCCATTCCCCTTCACTACTCACACCAGAAGATGTACATCTACAGCTGCATCACACATCTTTATTTTTGATATGCATCACACATCTTTATTTCATTGTCAAAGTTGAAAATCAGATACACACGTATACACAGACAGTGAGAGCACAAATGGGTGAAGAGATAAAACACTCAATCTTTTGCCTTTATATTTCTCCTTCATCCCTTCGATATCAAGCGTGTGGGAAGTCAGTTAGGCCTGTCTGGAGGCATAACAATAAGAAGCACAAACCGCATGTGTCTCAAAACATCTACCTTTTCCAAACTCTCCTTTTTCTTTTTTCCTCGTAATTAATATGTGGGTCTTTTGTCTGCACCAGCCTTCAATCTCACAACATATTCATCCTAATTGTACTCTTCCACTCCCAATTTTTAACCATAAATTACTTCTACTAATCCTTTGCCATTACCAAAACCATAAAACTTCTTCTTGCACTTTGCAATCTCGTGCTTACATGTTAGGAAATGACATTGTACTCGTTAGGAAACAAATTAATTAATTTCATTTATTTATTTATTTTAATCATATTTTAAAAATAAGTGCATTTGCGTCAGACAATTAAACCATTGTAGTAAATAAAAAGTTCAATACTAGAATATATGTCCTGAGACATGAAAAGAAGAGTTGAAACATAATTGCAATTGGAAGGTGAAAGTTATAAGCATCTTTGTCATTAAGAAGGTGAAAGTTATGAGGATTGTGATTAAGAAAATCATATCTTTAGCATGAAAAATTACATCTCAAATATCTCAAACTAAAAGTAAATAGACAGTAAATGGCATCCTTTATGAGAGTATGACTAGGTTAAAAGTGTTTTAGAAGATGAGATTTTGATAAAGAAACAGGTTTGAAATAGTCAAAAGGGTCCAATTGTAGTCCAAGCAAGCCTAAGCAATCTAGGGCATAGGGGTAGAGGTATTGGTTGCAGCGGAAGACCCACGTCTCTTAATGCTGAAGGACGGGTACCTGCAGGTGCAGGGTGTAAATGCATCACTCCATCCCTACAAGGAAAATCAAGGGCAGTGAATAACTGACCAAATCATCTTAGTTTGGACAGAAGAAATCATTTTCAACGAGCTCTGGTCTGCCGTGGACCAAATGCATTAACAATAGAAGTATGCATTTAGAAATAGTACTATAGTTGTTTCAATAACTTATTAAATATGGTATTTCCAATCTAACTTCTTATAAGGCTGCAACAAGCTTTACTGCAATGGAGCAACACTCTTGCAAATGGGCAGAATAAAATAATAAAGTTGAATTTTCAAAACTGACAAATATAAAAAGTTTTACTCTATGGTACCATCAATTTACAGAACAAATTAGTAAAAGTGCTTTAAGTTTCACATGTCATGTAGCAGTCCATGCGTGCATGTTATTGTTAAGGATTTTTATTTTATGATTGTTGATCGTAGTTGATACATACATAGATACATACATATCCGATACATGCATGGCAATGGGCAGTAGGCAATAGGTAATAGGCAATGTAGTGAATTTGAAGATTGACAGTGAGAATATGAGATTCTACAGCTAGCTCAGAGATCTCATTTGAGTGCACGGTTGAGGGTGGATTCCTTTTCTAGCTTTGATATTTATGTAAAAGGGTGTGTGGAATGTATAACATGGTGGGTTACTGTTACTGACTTCCGTGAAGAACTGAAAATTTATCCAAACAAAGGATGGATATAAAAAGGGTTATGATGCCACATATAGGTAATAAAGATAAAGATAGGGGTTTTTAGACTGCCATGAGGCCTAACAGTCAGTAACACACACTGATTCATAAAAGAAAAGGAGAAAGACTGAGACAGAAGAAGCCCCACAAAAGGCCCAAAGAAGGATGACCTCATTGCAAATTCATTTATCTGTAAGTGTAGATTGGTTTCCCCACACTTTCCCATGATTTCCCTGATGTTAACAACTCATAACAAATGGTTGTTTTAAGAGCACAGTAAAAGGGTTTGATGCTCGATATACTTTTCATAATTTGGACTATTATCTGTCTCTCTCTGTCTCTCCCTTTGGATCTGACTCAACAGTACTCTGTAACTACCAAGAGGCCACAGTGATGAGATGAAAGCCAAGGACTTGGGCTGTGGTTGGGATTTTGGACCATTGTTTTTCTACAGCATTTATGGGGCGTTTGTAAGATCTGAGAAGTTAAGTAACTGCATAGTATGACCACTGAGAGAGAAAAGGAAATGGAGAAAATAAAAGGACAGGGAGTTGATTTTGTGTGAGATTTTCTTTTATTCATTGCGGACAAGACACTGTTTTACTATCACAGATGAATCCCCCTCTCTCCCTTTCATCTTTTTTATACATCACATATTTCTATTTCTCTAAACTGTAGCTAGCTACTAAACATATGCATTTTCATATGAATTTTAGAAATAATCATCACAAAACTCAACAAATTAATGCTTTCTTTTGTGATGATTTCACATTGCAAAAGAACTAACAGATATAAAAGAAGTTGATAGAGAAATGAAATATTTGTATACAGATGTGTGGAGTTTTTCTCCCACTATTTATTTTTCTGAGAGGAGAAGTGATTGTACTAGTCCACGTGCGTAGACCCCTAATGTACTGTTCCAGAGAAGCAAGCAGGCCCAACGGTTGAAGGTCCTTTTGGCACCGTACCACAGGAGCATGTTAATTATTATTGTGATGCATGAAGATCTGATATAGACAAGGATCCCTTTGAGCACCCTATGATTTATTTTTTAGCCATAAGGGCAATGGTGCTTCATGCCTTCTGTTTCCTTTTTTTTCTGTTATCTTTCTCATTCCCAACTATCTATACTATATCTATCAATCTCTTGGTACACTTGAGTGTGAGAGGCATGAGCTAGGACCCATTAAGCCATTCATTAATTAAGTTCATTCATTCTACCCTACGCAATGTAACAAAACAAAACCCTCTCTATTGAGCTTTGTTCCGTTTTACGAAAGAAAAAATGAAGTACTTTGGCGTTTTGGTACCCAATACTGATGCACCTAAGAAAGGTTCCTAAAAAAAGTTGTAGTAACTAGGAACAGAACAGAAACAAGAATCCTTGTACGTCTAAAGCTAGTGATTCCAGCTCCATCAAATGGAACAGTTGTTGCTTCACATTTTTCACAAACAGTATTCAGCGTACATGATGTGACAGTTCGTTTGTTATAATTGGCCAGAGGATGCGGAACGGTGGGTTCTCCTCCCACTTGCTAGTGTCAAGTTTCATAAAATGGCTTGGTTTGTAAAACATGGAACACGACAACAACCAGTTAGCAATGTAGACCCTACAACTATGTTGTTTCTCCGTGTTCCCAGTCAAACATGGCACCATATCCGTATTATATCAATTTCCATCACGGTCTTGAGTTGAGATGACACCATTTCACGCACTCATGATAAGACTTCGCTAATCTAATCTACATTATTACCACGCTACCGACTATAATGTATCACAATGTCACATTATAATATTAACCCTTCACCTCACATTTTTTCTGTTCAAATTTGGACTCTTCCATGAACTCAAAACTATTGCATGCTCCAAGTTTTGTGACAACACACTTGGGCTATGTAAATGCTCATCATGCATGAATCCAACCCAAGAATATACAAGAGAGGTGCTCTATAGAGTGTAGACCCAACCCAATATGGTTTCCTCCCACTTTATTTTAAGTACACATACGCTATTCTGACAAACAAAAAAAAGTACATCTGCTATTATTGTCTTTTTCTTTACAAGTTCAACGCTACCAAGTAAAAAGAATGTCCCATATACGCTAAGGATTGGTTTCATTTATGGAATTTTTAGCATACAAAGGAACATTGTTTTTCAAAAAGGTAACAAACTTTAAAAATAAAATTACCTGGATACCATGTTCCCTCCATTACACTTTGTTTGGTCGGACTAATTTACTATTGGTAAGGAATGGTTTAATATGATTTATGAGATTGTGTACTTCATTTCTGTGATTTGAAATGATATGCAGATAACATAGAAAGAGAAATTTTAGTATCTCATTTTTGGTGAATTTGTAGATATTGTTTAATGGCAATATTCACATTTATATTTCCTTTTTTAATAATTATTATCAATTAATAAATAATATTTTTAAATTTAATATAACTTTTAATAATTATTCTATTTTCCTCTGATATTTTTTTTAACCCAAAAAAGTTTATATTTTAAAAAATACATTCAAGTCAATTTTGATATTATACTAAAGAATTACTTATCAATCTTCATTAATTTATTTAAATCAATCATATATACTAATAAAATTTTCAGTCACATTTTATGTTTCCATTAAATCAAACTACTCGCACTTTCCATTTATTTTCACATCAATTTTTCACTTTCTCTTCTCCAACCAAACAAAAGCATTAACTTCACAAACATGATTTGTTTTAAAGTCCAGAATACCATCGTACGACACTCTGAGTCTTTATTGCTGCAACTTCGAGTCAAAAAGAGAGTTAGAATTTCATTGTTGGGGAAAATTTCGTGTATGATTTTCCATTTCTTTATGTTTTTTTAAATAGATATTTAATTAAGAAAATAAATCTTAAATTACTGAAATAATAATTTAAGTAAATTTTTGAAATAATAATTTATTATTTTTGTTCTATAAATTTTTTTTAAATTAATCATTGAAGATTAATGAAAAAATTTCAATATTTGGAATATCTATTTTCTTACATATAATTAATATAAATATCTATCCTTAGGAACCAACCAAACATACTGTTAAGAGTCATGTCGTAAATACTTATTTCTTTCAATTACTTCTTTTATAATATAATAAATATCACAAATCTCACTGTGGATCTTTTGATATCATTTTTCATGATTATAAACACCAAATTTTAAATAAATTGTATATTTTTTAATTTTTTTATAACATATTGGAATTGCTCATCACTGATGTATATTTTTAATATTTAATATAACATGATATTTATTTATATTTTAAAATAAATATGCTATTTTGTAAAGATCTATAAAATATTTTTAGAGTAAAAGTGATATAATTAAAATGACACCTGAATATTTTATTTTTAGAATAAAATCAAAATAATTAATTATTTAGGTTTCATTTTAGTATAATCATCTTTTCTTTTTCTTTTCTTCGTCTTCTTTCCAAATTTTTAGCGTCATCTTTCATTAGATTTATGATCGGATGCCTCCTTTTGACTATTGACACTGAGTAAAGTAAAATTATCCTATCAAAATTTTGATTGGAGTAAGTTCATTTTGCTCCTTTTTTCTTTGAGTCAATGTTAAATTTTACTCTTTACCTGGATTGAAGTTTGTTGCATGTGGTACCTGAGACTTCAGGATGAGTCTATGTTAGTTTAGAATCCTAATGATATGTTTGGATCATTCATTAGGACTTTGTGGTGCATGTTAAGTTATCCCTATTTTTCCTTAGGAGTTGGAGCTCTTTGTGAGCACATATACTTCTATTTAGGTAAGAGAAACTAGTTTTTCTTTTCAATAGAACACTAGGTTAGAATATCTGAATGTGAAGGTGATGTAGTCATAAACTTCAAATGTTTTCTTGCAGGGTTTATTGTTGAGTAAATTAATGTGTTTTGATTGAGATTGAATGTGAAAATATAGAGATGGTGAATTTTGTTGATTTGGTAGATTACATGTGAACAAGTTCTTGAATTTCTATTATGAATCATTTGAAGTGTAAATATTAGTTAATGTTGGTTGTTTCAATCTATGTTGAATTTGAAAAAAGAATTTTGTTTGGAAATTATGAATATATTAGTATATAGGATGACATGGGAGTTCTATGAGAGTACCTGTCCAACTTTGAACAAAATCATGTTATTTTGGTTAGGTATGTTTTATAAAATACAAGTTTGAGTATAAAATTTTGGTGAAATTTTGAAAAATATTAGTTTTAAGAAATTTTGTTTTGCTATTTTCGCTCAAGCGAAATATTCTTGGTCACACTAGATAAGGATAGAAAAATCCACCTTGCTCTTGGGTCCATTTTTGCTTAAGCGAGAAAATTCTTGCTTAAGCAAAAAAGGGTGAAAATTTAGGTTGCTCTCAAGTTTATGTAGCGTAAATAGTATTGGGACTTAACTTGTTCTTAGTCTCATTTTCGCTCAATCGATGCCAATTTTCCCTTAAGCTAGAAAAACTTAAACTTGTGAGATTTAAATTTTTTTCTCAAATACTGTTTTATAATTATTTATTTTTTTAGTTAAATTTTATGTAAATGTTTATTTATATATGTAATTGAAAAAAAATAATTATGTGTTTATATGATTTTCTTTGAGATTTGTGGATTGTTTAAAATTCTAAACTTTGATGTGATTTAATGGTGGATTTATGTGTGATATGAAATATGATTTATGTGAAAGTGTGATCAAAACATAGTATTTTCAAGAAAGGAATTACCATGTTAAGATTGTTAAGGGAGTGTATTGATTTGTGAAAATTATGTGAAAGGGACGATCCTGACTCTATTGGCATCTTAAAATCATATAAATTAAAAGTATTAGATGGTGAAAGTCGAATAAGGTTCATATGAATTAGTCTGAGGTTTGAAAGAATTGATAAGAGCAAATCATATGGATTTCTTGAAGGGATGATTATGTCATGATGAGAACATGATAATATAATAGGTACAAGTCTCCGAGTTGTAATTTCAATACATGAGTATTCTAGAAATGAATGAAGTATATATGTGCTGGTGTCAATAGATTTCTAGCATGTGTAGTACATGAAAGATTATGATTGTATTCACTGAATTGGATGAAGTGTGATGATTCATGTGTTGTGATGTAAATTAAGAGATATGAGAATATTATTCAATTATTATCAATTATAGAAGTGCATTGAAAGTTCTATAAATACTAGTTTACTATAAATACTAGTTTACTATAAATACTAGTTTACTACGATTATAATCCTTACACGGATCCAGTTTGCAGGTAATGAATCTTAATGTTGGGTCATGGGCCTGGCCCGATGTTTGGTCATTTATGGGTCATTTTTCGATCTGTGTATCTAACATTATGAGGGAGCACAAGTCAAGGGATCTCAATCAATCAGACTTAATCATCCTTAATGACTCAATTAAGACAGAATCATGACTAAAGGTGGAGAGGTTACAATTCAGTCTATATATACCTGATTATGCTCTATAGAAAGGACATCATCACATCTAATAAACAACACAGGGAGTACTCTCAACTCCTATTTCATATTATACTCATTATATTTATGCTCTTACTGACTTGAGCGTCGGAGTGTCATCGCAGAAGGAGCCCCCTCTCGTTTCCAGAAGGTCTTGCTCATTCAGATTCCGACCGACCTTAAGTTGGCTAGAACACTTAAGATAGAAAAATTCGGGAGTTAGTAAAAAAAACTTAAGAATCTTTTATCTTTTGATATATAGTAATATAATATTGTGAAAACAAATTTTAAATTACAATAAAAAGTTATAAAACCTAATATACTTAATGAGAAACCCTGAATCAAAAATTCAATCAATGAAATTTAATGTTAATGAAAGGTTATTAAACGAAACAAATTGGATATGGCTTAAATGTGAAGTAAATGGAATTTTTTTTTCTCTTATCTATTTCATCGCCTAATCTTATAATGGATAATTAAGATTAAAATACATGTTATATGAGTTTTTAAAAAAGTAATATGACTTTTATATATATGATCATTAGATTTTAAGTTTTTTTAATATCGATTAATGTTATGCTGTATGACAGATTTGTTCTCATGCTTTTTAAAAGAATATAGTTTCCTTATTTTAAATATTCAAATAATTTCTTACATTATTTGTTGTTAAAAAATGTACATGAATCATCAAATATGCAAATCCAAATACAAATTCAGCTATCCCTTTTTCTAGAGAAAATGAATAACAAAATGGATATAACACCAGTAACATAATCAGAAACAGTAAAGTCTTGCAAATGCTTAACATTTGAACCTTTTCATAATTAATGAAAAAAAAATATTTTAAATTCTGATTAGTGTTTTGGAATAACGTTGTTAACATCAACTACTTTATCTAGATATTGTCTTTTTAGGTGTTTAATAGTTCCTGATTTTATGTTAAAAAAAACATAAGTTGTGAAAAAAAAATAAGTTATCTGAGTTTTCTTCAAATGTGTTTCTTTAGAAAATATATGGAAACAACTTATATTTATCTATGGCCTACATTCATCTCTTTTAGAAAACTTGGCATCAAACTATTCGTGAAACAAAAATCCAATTGAAAAATGAGCTCGGCTACGAAGCAACTCGTTTTTCAATATCTTAAGGGTTTTTGCTTCGTGGATATGAATAATTACTAACTGCACTTTCATACTAGTAAAAAACTAAAATACCCTCATTTGTGTACAGCACCACTTCATCATTGCCGCTGTCTACGCCTCCTTCTTGATAGTGTTGCACTCTTGGAGATTAAGAAGAGAGAGATAATTGTTCTCGAAAACTCATTTCAGAATTTATTATTTATGTTTCCAAGATTTATTCTGATTTTTTTTTCGGAATATATAATATTTCAGAAAAGTTTATTTTAAAAATCTTTATCTAAAAAGAGTTATATATGTTTTAAAAAGTTTGTTCTAAAAATTCTATCATAAAAACTTATCTTAGAATGTATAATTTTATTCCAGAAATTTTGTTTCAGAAATTTCTATTATGGGAGTTCTATTTTAGAAATCTTGTTTAAGAAATTCTCTTCTGAAAATTTCAGAATTCTTGTCCGGAATGATTTCTGGAAATTCTGATTTGAAAATTATATTCTGAAAATTTCAGAATTCTTGTTTGGAATGATTTCTGGAACAGATAATCGGAATTCACTTTTTGAAGAGTAAAATGATTATTTTAAAAATTATGGTGTGTGCTGTTAAAAATTATGAGGGTGCATATAAAAAATGTGTATATAATGGGTAACTGAGAGAGAAGTGGGAAGAGGTGGCAATATTTCTTCCTGTACCTCCATATGTTCTTCATCTCCATAAATTTTTTATATTCCAAAAATGTCTTTTTCTAATATTCTGATTATGTAATCCAGAAGTTTTTTTCCAAATTCGTAATTAGTTTTCGGATTATGTAATTTAGAAATTTTTTTCAGATATCTGATTAGTTTATGCATTACATAATCCAAAAATTTAAATTAGCTTTCGGATTATGTAATCTATAAACTTTTTTCAAATGCGTGTCCGAATTACATAATCTAGAAGGTACTCTCAAATTCAAACTTCCAAATCATATAATTCGGAATACTATTTTTTAAAAGTATATTATGGATTACATAATCTGTAAGCTATTTCTAAAGTCAAGATTAACTTTTGGATTATGTAATCCAAAAATATGAAGGTGATACAAGAAGGATAAAAAAGTATTTTCATATTTTGTATGGGATGACAAAATAATATACGGAGACGCAAGAAGAAACAATCAAGAGGTGGTGATAAATATTGATTGGGCTGATAGCCTTATTAGCCTGAAAGAATGAAAACTGACCCATCTCAAATTGGGAGCCTCCCTTTAAAAAAGTTTACAAAACGAAATATGTTCCTTTTCACTGTTCACACTGAAATTGCAAAATGGAATAATATATGCAGTGATGCTCCATTAATCTCATATCATTGATTTAATAAATTAAAAGTTGAGATAAGATATATTCCTAATTACGGATAAAAAAGGTTTACCACAATGAGCATTTAAAGATATGTTTAATTCGTTTGAATTCAGCTAACTTATTTGAATTAGACTATCTGAAAACTTGAGTTAGAACATGTTAAGAAAAATAAAGTTTAAGTAGCATTGTTTAAATAATTTATAATTTAATTATTTTTTATAGAATAGTATTAAATTATTTTCTAAATGTGTGATATGTGAAATTTAAAAATTCTGAGTGTCGTAAGATAAAATAATTAATTTATTGGTATCACGTTTTAAAATTAGTCTTTAAATATTAATACAATAAAAAAAAAGTTTTTTTGTGTTCATCCTTTAATGGATGTTAATTATTTTTTTTCAACAAGAGAAACTTGTATATATAATGTCATAAGAGATGCCCTAAACGAATAAAATGGAATGCACTAAAATAGGAAGAAGTCATATCTCCACAAGAAATTAATTAATTCCAAACTGGATTGTGTTATCATTAACTATTAACTAAACCTTAAGTGTTTTCAAATTTATTTTAACACATCAACAACATGTTTTTGCATTTGATGGATTACAGCAGATGAGATTTCAAACCTTACTATAAAAACACTCAAATAAAGATAATTTCCAAATATTTATGTTTTATAATAATTTCTTCTTCTTTAGTTAGTACATATGTTACACATATAATGTAAAGAAAATAGGAAAGAGAAAAAATTGCATAATACTTTATATTGTTTGTTTATCGCAATAGATTAAATTTAGTTCTCAATCAACAAATTGAATTCTATTAGAGAGACTAATGCTATAAAGTACATGTTGAATATTTTTTGGGCTCATAGCCACTCATGACTAATCCTTGAGTATTACTGATGTAAGTTACTTCTAACTTAACAAAGTATTATTTTAGTTTGCAGCCACCCCTTACTGACCCTGTTTAGTATTCTTTCCCAAGCCACTCTTGACTCGAAGAGTATTCTTTTGAATTCCAGTCACTCTTGGCTAACCCTATCAAAAAGTATTCTTTCTTAAGTCACTCTTGGCTAACCCTATCAAAAAGTATTCTTTCTCAAGTCACTCTTGCCCCCCTCCCCCCCCCCCCCCCCCCCTTCTCTTTTTTCACACCCCCCCCCATCCTCCCTTTTATTATTTTGTTTTTTTTTTCTTT
>Ga0123342_1003068_pt1 | contig 27195 bp, 10 predicted proteins | sample Turbeawhitnodule_FD_89960 | JGI IMG/M metagenome (GOLD analysis project Ga0123342, IMG submission 89960) | Root nodule microbial communities of legume samples collected from Mexico - Turtle bean Mexico white nodule | ecosystem: Host-associated > Plants > Roots > Nodule | place: Mexico: Nepantla...
ACCGGGAAGTTCCTGTTGTATCCTGGGGGACTTGCGGAATACACCGCGGATAAGTCCTTACGGACAGTGATTACTCACGCCTCGGGAAACCTTTTTGTTCGTTTTAAAGCCTATATTACTACAGGGCTTTGAAAGACGAATCTCTATTTAGAATGGAAAGTTTTAATATGGTTGGGGCAAAAGAATTATCACTTGTATTAGTATAGTTAATCATAGTGCATTTTAATTAAAATTGATGGATGTGAATTTTCAATTTTCTAATTATTGTATTAAATTGACGGATACAATCAGTTCACATGCAAATATCTTTGTGATTTGAATGGGTGGTTATTAAGGATTACTTAGTAGAGTGAACTTGAGGACTTGAGTCTGCTCTCATCAGTTTTAGGTTGTAATCAACTGAGATAGAATAGAATAAAGTGGATAGTTCTTTCTACACCCAGATGTATTCGGTCTTGACGTATCATATCTAAAATTCTAATTCCTCCCTTGCGTTCCCTAAGTGTGTCTGATTAAACTCATGAAAACAGTTTTAAGATTCTTATAATTTTTAAAACTTGTTTCAATAAGCTTTATGCTACAGTTTAACAACATAAAGCTTATGCAGAAAAAAGTCCTAGAGTTCATCTCGTATGTTTTAATCCATTATCGAATCAGCGGGTCATAAGGTGCCCTGATAAATTGTTATTGAACAAGTGTTACTAAATTAGTTGTACAATAGCAAAGCTAGAAGACACTGATATCTCCTTTTGAGTTGGAATGAAGTCGAACTATTCCACTGGTGTTAGTTATAGAGTTGCGTTTTGTTGGAAAAACTGCTAAAAATACTGGAATCACTTGATATTTATTGCATTTACTACTGAAATCCTCTATCACTGGTAGTGACGATATCCTTTACAGCCTTACAAGTGTAGATCTGTACACGGAGAATCCTCTCTCTTTCAATCGTAAACTATGTACCACGCTAATGTGATAATTATCTATTTCCATTTTGTATTTCCTTCTCTGTCATTTCAAGAAGAGAAAGGGAGACACGAAATGAAGATAATCGATTTTAATTTGATATGATACATCTGGGGACACGATTTTGATCTTTTATAATTTCTCATCTCTCATCATAGCATAAAATTCTCAACAAATTATTAAATTGAAATTAGCATGGTAAAATAGTGTAAAAAGAAAAAAAAAAGACAAAATTGTACCCTTGCAATAATTGTTTTGTTTCAACTAATAATGACATTTAGACACCAGGGATGATACTTACCATATCTTTTCTTCTATAAAAAAAATAAAATCATCTCTGCAATTTTGAGAAGTTGAAAATATATGACAAGGATGGACGTTACAAACACCCTATTTTGGAGAAGTGTGCAGAATTGGAAAACAAAGTAACCGTGCTTTTTTTGGGCAATTTTTGGGTTTCCATGAAGGAGGACAATTTCTTAGATATTTGGGTTATCAAAGAAAATAGTAAAATTTATTCCGTAACTTAATTCATCAGGCTATAAATTCTATCACAACATACATCTTTTTTTTCTTACACATCTAATGGTTAGAAGTGTAAGGATGCATGCTATTTGTCACTCAATCATCGATTCACTGTAGTTCTTCAAGCTGATGTTTAATTCATTGTGTCTTTTGATTTAATGTTTCAGTGTGCAACTGTGAAAGGAACCAAGAATCATAAGAAATACAAACATTTGTTGACAAAAGCATGAGCATAAGTAGATGTGGACCCACATATTCCTTTTATATTCTGCAGTAGATAAAACTGAGAACAGTGAAGTGGGTTTTGGGAGTGTGGGTTCATACAGTTGATACAAACCTTCATAAAAAACTTGACTTAAAGAGTAACGTCAATTACGAGGGGGATATTCCACAAGATGCCTCTCTAAGCCACCAACTTCCATATGTGACAACAAAAATAGCATACTTCTGTTATCCTATAAGATGGCTTTATCTGTTTGAATCATATCCAATTCATATTTGTTTATTGTTTCAAATAAATATATGGGAATTGGGTCAGAGAGGATCCAAAATTTTTGCGATCTGCACAAACACAACTTTCTTCTTGTAAATGTTGGGATTATTAATAACGAAGTAATACTTCAACATTTTAAACATTGTCATCAACCTTAATTCAATTTTTTGTTACCAAATAATCATTTATTGCATTTTTCCTTCCTTCTATATTTTAAGTACACCACCTATTTTATTGAATTATCATAGTTAAACTTAGTTAAAGAGCATTTTGAATGCAGGTTATTTAATTTGCTTTTTTATGGAATTAATTATATCACCTCAACTATTTAAGATTTTTATGTGTACTTTTTTATAACACTAGAGTTTTGATCCAATTTAATCCTATTTTATTTACACTTCAACTTCAAAATATTTAATCTTAATTTTTTTTTTATTATTATGAATAATTTCTTGTTATTGATTATTATGAATAATTTCTTGTTATTTATTATTGTGAAATATTTCTGACACAAAAATTACTATAAGATTCATATTTTCAATTTATAACCCTCCTTGTATTAGAGATACTCTACTATGTAGATGGAAGTGTAATTGTTTTTCCACTTGCAATAGATTAAAAATAAATTTAAAATTAATAATTTATGATAAAATAAAATTTTAGAAACAAAATTTATCTTCTTTTACTGTATGCGTAACATCGTATTACCGTGTATTTATACATGCATATACAAAATAAAATTTTAATTAATATAATTCAAAATATGAAGTTGTATAATGTCCCGTAATGGCTTCTTCGAACGCGCTTAAATTTGACATCAAAATATGTAAGGTCTGGGTTTTACATCTGGATTAAATTTGATTTACATGAAAATAGTATAAAACTTTTATTATTATTATTATTATTATTATTATTATTATTATTATTATTATTATTATTATTTACTATACTATTAGCATAAAAAAATTCATTAATTTATTGGCAAACAATGTAATGGCTTGAATTCATTACTGACATTCAAATAAATCAATTCCTCACATGCAATACTCGTGAAGGTACTGCTGTTTAGAGGCTTTCTAATTTATGCCAAAATGATTATTTTTATCAACTTTTATTACTTCAGAAATTAATCTCTCATCTTTTTAGCCTTTTCATTTAGTTAACATTTTGACTATGCTGGCTCATTTGTAATAGCTTTCTGTCACCACCTGCAAGTAGAGATTATATAAACATATCAATGTTAGGTTCCTTTAAGTAAATTTCTCCCTAACTCCTTTGAACCAAAAAAAAAATTGAGTTTGTCCTTAAACCAAAATTACTTTGTGTAAAAGTTAATTTGTAAAAATTTGCAAATTAATTTTAGTTAATAAAAATATTTATTTCATCTTTCTTTTCAATTTTGTTCTAAAAATGTTTATGGAGAAACTTATCCAAACATACCATTAATCACATTCTATATGCATACCTTACTGTGATGGGAGGCGAACTCTCCATGCTTGGTCCTATCAAAAGATAAGTTATTGAAAAGAATTGTAGTGCAAGAAGTATTCAGGTTAATGTTCTAATGAACATTTAATTAAAGGGAATGTATTTTCAGCATTGTAATTCCAAATTCAAGGGTGAATACAAAAGCAAATACAATAAGATATTGAGATATAACATTCATGGAACTAAGTAAAATGAGTGACACTTCAAAGTTTCCAACCATAAATGAGTGCTAAATGCTAATCCCATTTCTTCTCATTAACAACTGTAACAAGCTCAATCTCAATGCTATAATTTACCAAATATTCTGAAACAAACCTTTTACAAAATCAATCCTCTTCAACAAAAAAGAATGAGGAGAAAGATGGTTACAAACTATGAATTGTGAGAAAAGACAAACATAACTAATTCTCCTAAATAAGATAACATCTGAGTGTATTAAAATTACAACCCTACACAGAATGAAAACCTGATTAATGTATAAATCCTCTAAATCTTCTCTTCACTTTTTATAATACAGTAAGAGAATGATGACTGCTAAATAACCTCAGATCTAACTTTAGTTATGACAGATCCTGTGCAAGATTGGGCTGAAGAGTAGGACTTTGTGCATGAATTATTGCCACAGCAATGGAGAAAGACTGTAGTGCAGACAGAGGTGGATGAAAATGAATATAATATACACCATCATGAACATTAACCATCCTCAAGGTGGGGCCGAAATCGCTTGAACCCTGAAATTTGAGGGGTGTGATCATCTCATTGCATACTTAAAAAAACAAATTTAATTGTTCAATAAGAACAGAAAGTAATACACAATTACAGATAAACTTGGGAGAAAATGCATGAAGGTCATTTCCCCATCACTAAATGCTTTTATTGACAATTTGGTTTCTAACAGACCCCAATGATGTAATATCCATTCTACCATTCTAGTCGATCCTTCCTAGTGAGGTAAGGCTTGGTGATGGTGGCTAACATATAACTATAGGAAAAGAGATCACATATGAAAACGATCAAAAAAGTGTTGGAGATTCCAGATCGACTAGAAATTAAACTTTTCATAATATTTAACTCAATGCAAGCCTCATTTTATAAGTCCATTTTGTAAAGTTAAGTTAGACTTAAAAGTTCACTTCTTAATATGATATTAGAGTGATTTAAAAGCCTATCCTAACCAGAATTGATAATTTATGGAGAAATGCACACATTTTAACAAAAACCAATATTTCCAGGTCCCACACTCGTTGCCCCTCCCCAACCATATGATAATATGAGGTCACTAACATTGTTTAAAGAGAAAAGAGAAAGAAGCAAAATATAATAAGAAATATAAACAGACCTGAGTGACCAAATCAACTGACTTGCACTCGTATTGTGTATCTATTTTAGACATAACCTCAGGTTTGTTGGATCTTCTCTCAAGTACTGTCAGAGGGCACCCCTCATCCCAACCACCACAGTCACAGCGGCCACCAGATCTCCATCTATCTATCAGACTGGATGGTCCACCATTTCTGGTTCTTGGCCCACCATGAAAGCCTGCTGGAATTAAAATGCTCATGCTGGTTGAATAGTCCCCATTATTTTGAATACAACTTTCAGAAGGCACTGTGACTTCATTTCCACCAGACTTGTTAAGAAATTTTAAACCCCAACCCCCTCTTACTTTCTCTGGTCGTTTACAAGGAAGATGGCTTTTCACAACAATGGCAGCCATCTCTGGAAGAGTGTCACTCTCTAATAAATTGGTCCCACCAAGAGCATTCGGCTCCCACGGACAACTCTCTGTTATGGAACTTGATCCACCAAACTTTGAGACTGTTCTTCGTTTTGATGATGGGCTGGTTCTAAAAACTTGTGACACCTTCTTTGACAGGCCCCTGTTCTTCCTGCGATAATGCTCTGACGTGGACATTTCTCTGTCATTAATTTCAACGTTAAGGAATAATGTAAACTCTGTCTCCCTTATTCTACAATTGTTCGGGCAAAGGGTGAAACTTGTTGATACATTCATCTTCCCAACAAATGGCAAATCACTGTCGGGAATATGGTGACCCTTTTGGCCACCCTTGTTCAAATGAAATTCATACACATTGTCCACTGCTTGGTTATCCGTTGAGTTTACCTTCCTCGATTTTGCTACGTAGACCTCCTTCTGATCATCTGCAGAAAAAACAAAATGAGGAATCCCATGCTTCCAAGTACATTGGATCATTCCCTGAGATAGAGTAGAAGAAGCCGAAGACAACCGATCAGAACCAGTAGAGGTGGTGCTAGAAGTTGAAACAAGCCTTTTATGAACAGAAATGGAGCCATGCTTATGACTTGGTTTGTCCTTTTCTAATTTATACAACGAAGTGATAGGTAAATCAGTAGGAGAGTCCATAAAATCATAGCATACCAGTCCTTCAGGATCAGAAAAGTTCATCCTGTTCAAATTGTCACTTCTATGTGAAGCACCAAATTGCTGAAGAAGTGTACTATTCAAGATATTTATCATACTCTTGGTCTCCATTATTGTACCTAAACTCCACCCATCTCCACTATTACCACTTATAACTACTCTCCCACTCTCACTAGCCAGAGGACATTCAAAGACAAAATGCCCTGAACCATATGCATTTCCACCAAAAAATTTAGGTTTATTCAAGCTTTCTGATAAAGTTTCCATGTTTGTGGCCCTTAATGCAGTGTTGTGTATAAATTCCAGGCAGCGCCGGACATATTTCTCGTCCACACTCACCACATGCTTTGGAATCCTACTGTCCAGTCCATGGACACGTCGAACGAATATATCCTTGAAGAAAACTTTGCTAATTTGTGATTGGATAGCATTTACAGCTATTGCCCGTTGAGTGTTTGATCTTTTAATCATCTTCTTTAACTGTGATTTTGAAGACTCTTCCTCTGACATTTCCCTATCATTCAATAACCCAAGCAATGAGTATTTTCTTCTGTGGCCCTCTTTCTGAATCCATATGCCTGTATTTTCCATCTTCTCTACCTCACCATCATCTTCCTTCGACCAAAAATGAAGGATTGTATTATACAATCAAATAACCTGAAAGAATACAGAAAACCAAAAATATTGAATCTGTAACTAGCAGTTTATGCAAGTCTTCTATGTATATGACAAGCGACTTCTAAAAATTAGTCAAACATAAAAGATAAACGCAGATATAGTACGGAAAAACCAGAAATCCATTCACGTACAGATTGCATATGGACATGTTCAGGACTAAGAATGGGAATTTGCAGAACAAAATACTTACATATCAATAAATTTCATCAGAAAATTCCTTGACTAATGAAACTCAAAGAACCAACAATTCCATAACGTATCCAACAGATACTTCTTCACTCGGTTATAGTAAACAAACACACTTGCACTATCTAATATTCCATACTAAACAAACCAAAAAAGAGGCTTTAAAATATGTAAAGATGAAGAAAATAGGAAGCTTCCAACTTCCCTCATCTAACAATCTTCAAACCCAAAACACATAGTCAATCAACGTCTTATAACAGAAACCAACTAAATCCATAGCAGCAGAAGCCACAAAAGTGCTCCGGTAAGAAATAAATAAAACCATAAACGAAAAAAGGACAATAATAATAATAATAATAATAATAATAATAATAATAATTTTTTTATTACCAAATGAAGCTGGATCCGAGAAGGGCCAAGAACACCACAACGAAATTAACACAAAGCAGTAAGGCAGAAGAGAACTCTTTCAATCCTGAAAAGTTGAGCTTTTCAACCCCAAAACCAAAGAAAGAGGAGACCCAGTAGAGCCAAGGAGACAGAGAAATCAAAGCAAGGCGAAGAAAGCCAAGTCAGCACATGGGGGAAGGAAAATCAGAGAACAACCACCAGCGAATGTAAGGAAACAGTGTTCCAAAAATTGAGTTTTATAATCTTTCAACAAAAGGGTGCAGCAGTGTTTGCATTTGACACCATATTAGAGAGAGAAAGAAGGAAGAAAAAGCAAGGTGAAACAACAACAACAACAACGGTGAGAAGGTGAAGTGAAGGGTAGAAGACGGGGTTGATGATGGTTGAAAATGTGTACTTTGAGAAATTGAGAGAAAAATAAAAAAGGATGGTGAAGTAGGACCCAGTGGGGTGTTTGTGCATGTTCTGGGACAAGTGTGTAGGCAAAGAATTCCAACATGGATAAAGAAACTAAGGGAAGCATAGCAGTTTAGCATAGACTTAAGAGAGTCATGAGCTGGTACGCATGATAGGTATGTGACTCCACTAAAGCCAAAGGTGCTGCCGTGCCACTTGCACATATTCAGATATTACCATCTTCCCTTTCACTTTCCCTTTTCTCCGTTTCTCATTCTGAATCCCTTCAATTTTATATATTTTCCATGCATGTGATGGAGAGAGAAATTGGGTTACGTGGCACTTGGTCAAGTACATATATACCTTACCATGCTTATTGACCCCAGCAATTGACCATTGAAGCCTTCATCAACACAGATACACACAGAAATCCACTGTTAAGCACATGACACCACAGTGCCACACATTCTCATTCTTGCTTCCCTTTTGCGCCTACTTTCTTTATTGCTTTCCTACCATTCATTTATTCATTTATTTCTTGGGAGGCGTTGCAACTCATCTTATTTATTTCTCTTGTTTTCACCCAATCATTAATCACTTCCATAAAACTACCTTTTCTACTCGCCCAAATCATCTTCTTCTGCCCTGTAACCAAACATTAAACCCTAATTTTTCTCCCACACGCTTTCGAATAGTTTGACATTTTCAGGACTAAAAATTAAGATGCTGTATATTAGATAAATGAATGTAAATTTTATATAAATTTAAATTAGATTTAGAATCTATTTTTTAATATACTATTATAATTTATTTAAATAAGGATTTTTCAGTGTCTGATTTATTATTGATTTTTTAATAAATATATAATTTTAAATACAAAAAGAGTATTCATATCAATTAAAAATATTTTAATATATAAGTAATTTCACCTTTTTGTAAATCAATTTTATAAAATTAAATTAAGTTTAAATTTAATTTTTTAATGTTTATTAATCACTTTCTTTCATTTGTTTTTAAATCACGCAGATTGATCGATCAACAAATCCTAAAACTGGAAAAAGCTTATAGATTGCTTGGCAAACATAAAATTTGGAGTGGAAATAAATTAAATTGCACTAATTTTTATTTATTTTTATCAGCAATTAATGTAATGTGAGTTGAAACTTAATAGTTATTTATTGTAATTAAATGAATAGTATTGTAGAGGGCAGCCATTGAAACCCAATTAAAGCTGTGCCTAACTGTAAAATTACTTTACAACGGAATTCTTCTAGATCCTGCGTGTCTAAAATTTTAAACCTTTCTTTGCACGGGAACAAATATAATATCAACACGTTTGAGAGGAATAAAATGAATACCAATAGAAAAAAGATAGTTCAGTATAAAATAGAACTACATATACATAAAAATATTAAAAAAATGGTTAATTAAGACTCAATATTTAAGTTGTGAATTATAAGATGCCAAAACTTATAATGTTTCTCCCTCAGTGGTTGAGGCAGAAGACTTAAAAAGTGTAAGCAAAAGTTGTCCCTACTTAATTTAAGAAAACACTTTAACAAACAAATAAAGGCTTTTAAATAATAATGGTGTGTTTGCTAGTGGGGGAAATAAACTTGTTAAAAATGGAAAAGGAATGGAATATGAAAATCTAAATGATTTAGTAGAGTGAAATTGCGTGAAAATGTGAAAAGATGTTGGATGCTGTTAAAAATATTTCCAACCTCTTCAGGCTTTTAAATTTATTTATTTATAAATCAAATTTACTTACAATATTATTTTATCATGTAATTTTATTTAAATTGTATTTTAAAATTAATTTTTAATTTATTTTAAATAATTTAAAAAAAAAATAAAAAAAATACCTGAATACTCACGGATAAATAAAAAAAATGAGATAAATATTTTTAAAGAAACGGACAACAGGTAGGTAGTACCGAACCTACTGCCAGTTGTTAACCCTAATCCTAATGTAAGCCTAATGCTAATGTAGTGTATTAAGTGTTGGTAAATAATTTATGGTTAAAGAAGACTTTGAGGTTATTCTAGATAAAGTGATCATTTCGTTGATATAACAATAATAATGATAAAAACTAATAGTAATATTGATAAACAAATAATATATCTAAAAAAAAAATACTATTTTTTATTATTTTATTCTTAATTTTTTAACTAAATAAATTATATTTTTCATTTTACTTTTCATCTCTGTTTTTTTCCTTTTCACTCACCACTCACCGTTTAAACCTGGACAAAATGACCTCAAACTCCGATTTTGACTTTTCAAACTATAATATAGGCAAATAATGTGAAAAGGTTTCACCTTTTAAAAGTCGTATGAGTTTGGAATGAATTTGCTTAAACAAAGATAAAGGTGTATGATCAAAAAAAGATTTTAGTGTGAGGTTGTGTGATCTTTGTTTATTTGTTTAGTGTAACAAATAATTTTTTTAGGGTTTAATTGAAGTCGTGCAACCTTTAGACAACTTTAAGTATGCAAAATTAACATTAAAATCGTGCAATCTTTACACAATTTCAGTTGAATTTGAAGTATATTGAAATCATGTAACCAAGTGATGACGGTATCTCATCATATTCTTTTATGTATTTAATCTGTGAATTGATTTTTTTTTGGGAAATTTAATAAATGATGCAATGTGTGATTTTTTTGACTATATGTATGTTAAATTGAAGTAAAAGTTGATTGTACAAATTATGATTTTATATGGAGTAAAAATAAATTAATTTAGTAATAACATATCAAGTGAAGTTTATTTTGAAGAAATTGAAAATTATGAAAATAAGTTATATTAAATATATGGAAATTACTTAAATTCCTTTTGATGTTTGAGTCTTATTTTGTATGAAAGTTATAATTTTGAATGGAAAATAAGAGAAGAATAAAAGAAAGTTATGAATGAAAATTGAAATGGAAGTTGAACTTCAATATTATTACAAGAGGGGAATAATTTATTTATGAGATGACGTATCATAAGGAGATCTTCTTCTTTATCTTCTAGGTCTTATTTCCTCGTTATGCACTATAGATGAAGGGAGGTGGAACTGCATCATCGTTATTATCTTTGTCATCATCATTGTTGTGAGCTTGACTATTTGGCACTTATGAGGGCATTGTCGAACTATAATAATGCATGGATGAGGATGATTGGAATGCAAATGGAGGAATGAATATGAAAGTTCTAAACATATTTGGTTGACTGGAAAAAAATCTAATTAACCCAGAAAGATGTTGTATGATGATGGAACCCCCTACAATAGAGATTGAAAAAGACATGGGGTGATGGTAGTTCATGAACGTGCTGAGCGGTGGTTGTCGAAGACCAGAGTGAATGGATTGATCAAATGAATGGTCATGAAATTGTTGACCATGAGGAGAAGACCCAACATGTTGATAGGAAGGTTGGGGTTGTGGTTGGTAACTCTCGTGTGGCATGTCATACTATTAATAAAGAATGTAAATTATTAGAGAAGTAAAAATGATGAAAAATCGTTCAACCACAACATCCACAAAATAAGGAGATTGAATATCTAGAGTTTTGTTCAAGGACTTAATAACATAAATGGACCTAACTGGGCTTTTATCTATCTTTTTTAGGCCCAATAAAGAGAATAACTCTAGGATGAACAAATGCACAAAGTATATATGAGAAGATCTCCTGCCATAAAAGAATACTAGAGCCTTAGTCAAAAGACTATAAATCAACATGTTTCAACAAGGCCAAGTCATCATCATTTTGGGCCAAGCTTTAGTTTAAATAATTGTATAAAGTAAACTAAAATTTCATGGGTCATGTATTGGACCAAGTAGTGTAGAATAATTAGGCTATGAAATCAAGCCACATATAGTAGAATTATGCGCTTATATTTGAGCCTATGTTAGATTAGGATTTTCTCAAATCTAGCTAGGATTTAAATTGGGCTCCTAATGGCCCAAGAGAAACCCTAGGCTAGTTATACAAGGGAAGGGAAATTCTAACATGGGCTCCAAAGCTAGGGGTTTTGTAGCTTGTCTTTCATGTTTCACTCATGTGGAAGGCAGAACTAGAGTTGGGCTCCAAGGTTCAACTAGAAGCTCCCCTGACACTTTTCCTCTTTTTGATGACCAATCCTCATATAAATAGGAGTGCTCTCTCTTGTATTTTTCTAACTTGGAATTAGTAATGAAATGCTCCCATTTTTTGTCATTCTACTTGTTTCTAAGTTCTCCCTATGTTAGTCTCCTTCAAGACTTGGCCTAGATTTTTTCCTAGTGAGTTGCTCCCACCTCTCACTCTCATATTCCTTTATTCCACTTCCTCCATGAAATTCTAATGCTTTTAGAAATACACTTTCTCCAATCTTCATTCAAAAGATAAATAAATAACAAAACACTAGAAAAAGTTTCTATAAAAAACACGATGAAATTTGTTAATATGTGAGCTTACATCATCATCAAATGTTTGGTGTAATGGTGATATTGATTAGGACATCCAAGCCTAAGGGCATGGTGAGCAGCAACTTGACCAAGACATTCAAGACTTAGGTGGACCCATGACAAGAGGAAGGCTTAGAAAGGCCCATGAGACATTGCAGCACAAGGTGGTTAATCTTTTGGAGGCCCAATTGCTGAATTGCCCATAGTTTAAGAAGACTATGTTGATTACATGTACAACATGTTTGTAGCATTAAAATAAAATAATATTCATATTTTACTTCAAGTAGGATTTAAACACATAACCAGTTAGGAAGTATCTACTTAACCACTGGGACAAATGATCCTTATTGAAATATATGGATTGTATTTTCAGTTTTTATTTACTTACAAACGAGACAAAAACCTATAACTAAATTTGTATTTATACACTTTTGGAAATCAGAATGAGGATGAATATTTTGGAAATTTAAGAGAGAATATTTCTTTGCTAGGGTTTTTCCCTGCATCTTGCGATCTTATCAAGAATATCCATCAATTCTTGTGGCGATCATCCTCAGGCTTATCAAACTTTTTTTGTGGCACCTTCCTCTATTCAGGTTTTCATTGTTACTAATTTTAATTGATTCTGTTCTGTAACCCTAAATTCCTATTTCCATTGTTAGATCTATTTGGGAATCATATCAGATATGTAGCTGATAATATGGTTATGTACATCGTGGTGTCACATAAATGGTCATTACCACTAAATTGATCACCTTGAATAAGTTGATTATGTCAATCATTCCATAGTGCTATCCACCTTTTATGGTATTGTGACCAATAACTCTATGTTTGACCCCTTATATCTTCTTGATGAAGTTGATCTAGGTTTAATAGTCACTCAGGATGGTTTGGCGAAAGCCAAATTGTTGCCTAACCCAATCAGCTTGATGAAATTCAATTGTCGCAAAACAAATCAACGAAAAAACAATTTGAAAAATAGAAGAAACCTCATCAATAATCAAGAGAGTAATATTGTCCTTGGTGTATGGAGTCAAATAAACTACAAAACTGTACCGACTAGTCATCGAACATCGACGTTAGGGATCGACATCGGACCTCTCCAACAGAGGGAGAGATCAGACGTCGGTGGTCTGAGCAGTTATGGTTGGTCACGTAAGGTGGGCCCCAGAATTATACCAGTCACCAGTTAAAACATCAGAGATGGGAAGAAGCCCTAAGACACGAGGGATCCATGCATGTGGGGTGTATATCGCATTCAGGCGCGACACGAGTGAATAACCCTTGGAGGCGCGAAGGCCCGTTAGGGTTAGGGTTTCTAAGGGAAGCTGCATGCATGGCATGTGAATACTTAGGGCACCCACAAAGCATATGACACTAGAGATTAGGTGCACAAGTTGGTACCCAAGCGACCACTCTGTTATTCGTTGCACTCCAGTTAAGGGAAGTTCTATGTGCCAGATACGCTAAGATTACCTAAATAGCGGCGCAGGGACATTCCCCAAGGAACCCTAGATAGGGGTAACAGAACAGAGCTAAACCCTAGTTTCAACCTATATAAAGGGTGCTAAGAACCCTAACAAGGTACACAGTTTCTAAGACTGAAACTACTTGATACACTTATTGTTTCTTTGCCCTAATACTGACTTGAGCGTCGGAGTGCAAACGGTCGTCAAGGCGCCCTTTGTCTTTGCAGGTGAGAGATTCTTCGAAAAAGGAAGTTCAATTCTCAGGCGGAGATAGGCGAGCCAGAGACTGCCGTTCGAGTCAACTGGTGAGCGGGTCAACCAGCAAGCGGGTCAACCGGCGAGAACCAAAACCATTTGGTTAGAATGACTGAATGACAATGATGGATAATATTGGTTGTAAGTTTAACATAAAAGATAACATGTTTTGGTTGTAATTGGTCCAATGTAAACCTTATTAGAGACATTGTACTGGTAGGTTGGTGTTGCATATGGGACTATGCATGTGACGACTTGTAGTAAGCAATATCATGTTTTAGGGTTTAGTGAAGAAGTTAGAAATATAGGCAAAGACATGGGTTTTGGGGAAAGTAATTGTTTTCTAATGTTTATACATTTTTGCAAGTGGAAAACCAAGTCAAACGGTAATCTCTTCTGTAGTTAATGGTGGAAAAGATGGAGACAGACACTTAATGTGTTCCCAAGCCCAACACTGATGAAGTAGCATGCAACCACCAATGTTGTCCTGATTGAAGTCAATGACGTGATCTAATGCACGATGCAGACATGCCAACACAGTTGAACCCTAATTATAATTGGAGGCATTATTCAAATCACCCAATAATAACCATAACAACAAATACATTAAATGCACTTGTTTCATTTATGTATCTGACATGAGTAAACTCATAATAAGTGTAAGAATATGCGCTCGTGCATATTAAGAAAGGACATCATCAGATGTATCATCGGGAAGTTGTTGGAAATTGTTGTTTAGTCAGGACAATCTTATTGTATTTCCTTTGACAACATTGTCGGGCCCAACAACTGACTGCATACTGACACTAGGTCGCCATTAGTCAAGTCAATCACAATTGTTTATCCATGTGGAAAAGGGAATGTATGTGTCTTTGTTCACCACCTCTCTTTTGAACTTAAAGCTTTGATGTCTCCAAAATCCATGAAGATTGCTTGAAGACTGGGTTGCTGCATGTGGGCATGGGTTCTAGGTAGATTAGAATTTTTCAATCCACTCTTAGCTTAATCCAGAACTGAATCAATCAAGTTCTTTCAAAAGAAAAGTGTTTTTCAAAGTAGTGAAAAACAACCTGTTGATTTATTGTTTCAATCAGTTGTTTTACACTTAATGGTTTTGAAAATGATTTGAAAAAGCTGAAATTGGCTGACCTCACAGTCAAGGCCAATTTAATCGGTTGAATCCAGCTTTCAATCGATTGTCTTTTAAAAATATTAGCAGAATTGGTTAAGTTTGGTAAATCTGTTTTCCATGATTCTAAATTGTTTTGACCCTTGATTAAAAGTCTTAAACGTCTATTTTTGAGGCTATATAACTGATGTTTACATCTCGGATATTAAGAGAGGTCAGATTACCAAAAAGAATAAATTTTTTCAAGATTACAAGATTGCTTAAGGCTTTGCTTTTGTTTAGAGTTTAGGATTTAGGGTAATCCTTTTGTATCAGGTGTGATCTTTCATGTTCTTACTTTTATTTCATTTCATATTTGTAAAACTTGTAAGGTACTGGTGTCTATAGTCAGAGGGTGTTCTGACTGGTAGTGTTTGTGTATCAAAGAGGGTGAATGTTCTTGAATAGACTATCCTTTAGGGAGGGTGCTTCTATGAATAGACCACCTCTATTTTGTGGTGTAAACTATCAATTCTGGAAGGTTATAATGGATTTTTTTTGTAGAATCAACATATAAAGGAATTTGGGATGCTATTGAAAATGGTCCTTTTATTCCAAAAAAAGAAAAAGATGATGTGTGTGTTGAAAAACCTTGGTCTGAATGGACTGAGTCAGAAAGCAAGAAAGCTAAATTTGACTGGATTGCGAAAAATATAATAACATTTGCATTGAGTTCTGATGAATTCTTCAGGGTATCACAATGTAAATTTTCAAAGGAGATGTGGGACATCCTTGAAGTCACTCATGAAGGGACAAACGATGTGAAGAGAGCAAGGAAGCATGCTCTCATTCAAGAGTATGAAATGTTCAGAATGCAGAAGGGAGAGACAATCTGTGATGTGCATAAAAGATTCTCTCATATTGTTAATCATCTTATGAGTCTTAGAAAGACTTTTGAGAAGGAGGAGCTCAATATCAAGATTCTCAAATGTCTTGGTAGAACATGGCAGCCAAAGGTCACAACAATCTCAGAATCCAGAGATTTGACTTCCATGACAACAACTTCATTGTTTGGGAAGCTCAGAGAGCATGAGTTGGAGATGAACATGTTTTTTTTTCCAAGAAAATGAAGACAAACATGTTAAAAGCATTGCTCTAAAGATTGTTGGTCATAGGAGGTGTCAAGAATCAAGTGATGATAGTGATGAAGATACCTTCAGCCTGTTGTCCAAGAAATTCAGCAAATTCTCGAAGAAGAAGAACAACAAGAATCACTCTTCTAATAGGTACAGTAGCAAGGAGTCAAATGATTTTAACTCTAACAAGTATACTTGTTTTAGCTGTGGTGAGCAGGAACATGTCAAAGCAGATTGTTCCAACAATGAGAACAAAGAGAAAGCAAAAATCAAGAAAAGTGAGAGGAGAGGCAAAGCCAAGAAGGCATACATAGCTTGGCAAGATAATGAGGCGTCTTCCTCTAGCTCCCCCCCTCAGAAGATGCAAAAGTCAATCTGTGTTTGAAGGCAAAGGAAGAATATGAATCAACCAGTGTAAATTCAAACTCTTCCATTGATGTTGAAAATTATAGTCAACTTCTTGAAGCTTTCGAAGAAACTTATGAAGAAGCCAATAGATTGGCCCTCATAAACAATAAATTGAATGGTTTAAATAACTAGCTGAAAACTAGAATCAAAACCAAAAAAGAAGAGCTGGAAAACTCCAGAAATGATTTTGAAACTCTTGAACTGATTTACAAAAACTCTTCTTGTTAGTGTGACTTAAGCTTTTGTAAAAACTGTGAATCTCTTGAAAATAAGGTTCATTATCTTGTGAAAACTGTGGATAAACTTTCTGAAGAGAAATCCAACTTTGAGACTATACTTGCATCTCAAAACTGTGTCTTAGGAAAATCTGGACTTGATTTTAATCCACAAAGCAAGAATAGTGGCATTTTAAAACCTTTTTCAACCATTGCAGAAAAACAATCGATTGAAAAGTCGAAACAACCAGTTGTTTCTAGCTTTTATTGTGTGAGAAAGGTCATTCTATCAAGTTCTGTAAAGTGAGAAAAGTTTTTGTTCCGAGGGGTATTTTAAAGTGGATTCCTAAGAATCTTAAGGGTTCTTATGAACAAATTAATTCGATTGGACCAAAATTTGTAAGGGGAAGGGTTATCTAAAAGAATTCAGAATCATTGAGCTAGAGAATCAAGTGTGAAAGAGAAGATTTGACCTGAACTTTTTGTTGCAGATCTTATTTGAATTTTGATTGCTTGAATGTCATGTGGATTTCTTTAATCATGTATAATAGCTAATTGACAGTAAAACTTTCTCTAAAGAATAAGAGTTTTTTTTTAAAAATGATGTTTTCCTTCACATGAATTATGAATGATCTCATTAGATGTCTTTAAATACAAAATCACTCCTTTATGGAAAGGTAGTGTATGTATTTCTATTATGGTTCTTCTATGCCAATAACCCTTGGTTTGTGAATCTCAATTGCTGTCATAGAAAAATAACCGATTGTTTTCACGAAACAACCGATTGTTTCCCCTCCGACAACATTGCATTAAATTGGATTCTATTCTCTATAGATTGCTTATGTTGCAGATTCTTTCACCAAGTTTTTCAAGTTAAATTGCATTAATCATGGGTCTGATTTCGCTCTGAAAGGAAGTTACATTGGTCTTAAATAAAATATATTCCATATCTTGGAAAATTAAGAGCCTTTATGAATAGTCAAAGTCTTCATGTGCTTTCCATGTGATTTTTGGTGCTGATTGACGTGGGACTATGTGCCTTTGAATAGACTCTTTTTCTTGAGGAAAACAACCCACTAAAATCCAAAATATGAAGCAGCTTTTGGTGCCTATATAACAATGCTTTATGCAGTTGTTTTTCTTCAAGAAATCAACCCATTGCCCATATCTCTTGTCTCTTCTCAAATCTACTACAATTTTCTTCTTGCTTTAGAAATCTACTTCTTCCCCCATGGATTCCACACCTCATTCCTCTAAAAGGATGAAAACCCGTGGAATAAATAGGGGTGGGCGCTTAGAAGGATGGTTCTCATGAGAGGATGAGAAAATTGAGAAGTATCCCATGAAACAAGCAGGAAAGTGATCAACAATCTAAAGCTTATCATCTTCAACTGGCTAAAGGAAAAGAAACTCATGGAAGTGATGAGTCTTCTGAAGGAACAACTGTTGAAAAGGTTCCTTGAAATGTCTAGGAACATCTACCCAAATTTGGTAAGAGTCTTCTACACTAATTTCCAAATCATTGGTGACAATATTTGTTCACATGTGAAATGGGTGGACATGGAGATCACTCGTGAAGTCTGGACTGCAATCATTGGTTTAAAACATGTTGGGTTGAGGATCAACAAAGGAAATATAGGTGTTGCTAAAGAATTCAACAAGATGCAGTTTTACAAGAGTTGCTTAAAAAATCCTCAATCAAGAATAAAAAGCTTTTCTGTGAGAGGATTGAATCTGAATAAAAGGCTTATTGCATTCATTATCTCATGGATGCTAAATCCAAGAGGCAAAAATCATTCAATGCTATCTGAAGAGGACCTTGTGCTCATCTACTGTATTATGAACAGAGTGAATGTTAATTGGATTCACATCATCAAGGAGCATATGCAAAAGTCAATAAGGTTAAGTGACTACCACTACCCTTATGCTATCTTAATTTATAAATTTTTGCACTATTTTGAAGTGGATCTGGAAGAAGAGCATTCTAAAATTGTAAAAACATCAAGTGAAATCAACGATGGATCCCTAAGCAAGATGGGATTTACCAAAGTCGGTGGAAGATGGGTGAGCAAAAATGGTGACCAAGCTGGCTCATCAAGTGAAGCTCACATTCAAGAAGAGAATGAAGGGGAAGCTGTTGCTATTGGTAATGAACCTGCTGGTGCCCATGAAGCTGGTCCAAGTGATGTAAACATTGAAGAACGAATCACATTCATGTCTCCATTTGAAAGGCTTTTGATGAATATGTTGGAAAAATTTGCACATGATCAAAGAACTCATTAGGAGTTTTGTGTGGCAAGGTTTCAAAGCCTGGATGAGCATATTGAGGCTATGCAGAATCAGCTATTTGAGCTACAATATGGCCAAGAAGATTGAAGAAAAATTTATGCTTTCTTTCTATTTCTGATTTATCATCTGAACAAATTTTCTCTCTCTTTTTAATGCTATTTTTATCCCTCCTTTTATTCTATTTGTGAAGAAAAATAGGGGAGAAGTATGTGGTTTGTATTGTGCTAATATCTACTACATATCCTGCTTTAAAACTGGTTTATATGGATTAGATAGTTGTTGCTTTACTCTGATAAAAACTGTTGCAGAAACTCTGATTTGCACCTTACTTTCACTAGTTTTCGCACTAATTTTATTGATTTTCCTTATGAGAATCACTAAGTGAAAATTGGTTTTGTGGTGCTAATGATATCTGGAAATGATTAACTCTACTACATGCACATTTTGTGTTTTGCAAGTATTGTCAAATTCAAACAGAACATCCTAAGCAAACCAAGGATTTGTCTTCATCAAATATGGGTGTTGAAGATGGGAAGCTTTGATATGTCAAATCCAATGAAGCCTGAAGCTGTGTGATGTTTTAGGTTTAGGTTTTGGTTTGGGGTTTAGAAGATCAATTTTGAATCTCAGACAAAGCTCATTTCAATTAGTTTTAAAGATTATTTCCATGCAAAGGGAAAAATAACCGATTAAAGTTTCGAAACAATCGGTTGTTTGTAACTTAGCTGGAAAAGAAGGTTTTGAAACTGTTTTATAATTGACAAGAGCATTCAACCGATTAAATCATGGTTTTAACCGATTAAATGTATGACCTTGTAACAACTTTTTGAAAATCTGGTTTACTTGATTTGGTTGTTTAGATTTGCTTCAACGTTAGCATTTCACGTTTTATAAATATGTTTATGATTCAAATGTTTAAAGATTGATGAAATAGAAGCTTTTGACACTCTGAGTTGAGATTGATTTGAGAGTTTACAAAACTGTTTGTGAAAAGGTTTCTGCCAAGTTTTTAGCAAAATTGCTTTGTGCTTTGCTGTCTTTCAAAGAACTGATCTATAGGGTGTTGGTGTATTGTGATTTACCAGGTGTTTTCTAATCTTGTTCAAGTTTTTGTAGTTGTTCATATAACATTCTGTATAACTGTGTGAAATCCTGTAAAGTTAGTGTGATTCTGGCTTGAGGTGTGTGTTGTGTGCAAAGAGGGTGAGTAGGCTTTGTGGGATTCAAAGTCACCTCTTTGTGTGTGGTGTTTGTGTAATCTGTGATTGGTTGCATAGTGAAAACTCAGTGGTTTGATTGAGGACTGGATGTAGCTCTGTGATAGAGTGAACCAGTATAATCTCTGTGTGTAATTGTCTTTATGCTTCTCTCTATATCTGTTTGTATTTTCCGCTGTCATAAACAACCGATTAAATCATTTTTTTAACCTATTAAAATTCTGCTTCTGTTTCTATTTGATAATTTGATTAGCTTTCTGAATTGCTTTTCTGGGTTGATTGAAAAAGTTTTATTCTAAGCCAAGTATTTGTGAAAACAGTTTGAAAATAATTCACCCCCCTCTTGTTGTAGCTAACAATGGGGAGATTATTGAACTTAAAGTTTTGATGTCTCCAAATCCATGGAGATTGCTTAAAGATTGGGTTGTTGCTTGTGGGCATGGGTTCTAGGTAGATTACAATTTGTCAATCCACTCTTAGCTTAATCCAAAACTGAATCAATCAAGTTCTTTCAAAAGAAAAGTGTTTTTCAAAGTAGTGAAAAACATCCTGTTGATTTATCGTTTTAATCAATTGTTTTACACTTAGTGGTTTTGAAAAGGATTTGAAAAAGATGAAATTGGCTTACCTCACAGTCAAGGCAAATTCAATCGGTTGAATTGAGCTTTCAATCGATTTTTTTAAAAATCTTAACAGAATTGGTTATATATGGTAAATCTGTTTTCCATGATTCTAAACTGTTTTGACCCTTGATTAAAAGTCTTAAACGACTATTTTTTAGGCTATATAACTGGTGTTTACATCTATTATATTAAGAGTGATCAGATTACCAAAAAGATTAAAGTTTTTCAAGATTACAAGATTGCTTAAGGCTTTGCTTTGGTTAAGAGTGGAATAGGGAACTGTTGTAATCCTTTTGTATCAAGTGTGATCTTTCCTGTTCTTACTTGTATTTCATTTCATATTTGTAAAACTTGTAAGGTACTGGTGTCTACAGTCAGAGGGTGTTCTGACTTGTAGTGTTTGTGTATCAAAGAGGGTGAGTGTTCTTAAAGGGTTCAAGATCACCTCTTTGGTGTTTGTGTTTTGTAATCTGTGGTTGATTACTTAGTGGAATACCCAGGGGTTTCTGGGGACTGGATGTAGCTCTTGGTGTAAGAGTGAACCAGTATAAACATTGTGTGTGAATCTCTCTATCCCTCACTCCTTAAAATTGTTTGAACTGTGTTTTTACAAACTGTTGATAAAAACAATATGTTGATTCGCATAAACAACCGATTGATTTTCTAGAATCAATTAAAAACAATTTTGTTTCTTGTCTAATCTGATTGCTTCTTTTGTGCTTCTTCATTAGTCTTCATTCTTGTCAAATATTTTCAAAAATATTTTATTAAACAATTCACCTCCCCCTTCTTGTTTAAAGCCTTTAATTCTAACACTCTCCATTAAAGCAGTCACCAAGTGCACACTAATGCAAAATGTTTTTTACACGTGGATCGAAGACCTCCACATGGTTTGTTACAAATATCGCATGTTGTCGTAAATGAAGTAATCTTTCATTACCTTCCTTGACTGCCTTAGAAACATGTCTGAAGGAAGTCCCTTATTAGAAGTCATTGTCGTGGATAACCTAGAAATGAGACAATCATACATTGAATTGATACACTGTAATCTAACTCATTTCACATTTTAGTAACATGGAATAAATAATTTACAAATATTTACAAAAAGAACTATTACTAACACCAATTATGAAATCAACAATGTAGATAATAATAATTTTCAGTTAAACAAAAATTGAACTTGAAATGACTACAACCAAAAAATTAATGTCAAATGACTTAAACAAGAAAAAACATTAATTTAACATTTTATAAATAAAAACTAACTTTTCCACTAATCATCCATTTACATAATATCTATAAAACATAAAATAAATTAAAACATCTTGAAAGAAATCTTCCATAAAACATTAAATTAAAGTCGTACAAAAACAAGAATCACAACTGTTATTCTAATTGAAAGAAAGAAAACATTAAACCTAAATAAAAGCATCAAAATTACTGTCATAGCAATATTGGAAATAGAATTACAGATTTTAAAAAAAAAAAAATCGTTCAACATGTAGCCACCACCACATCATCAATTAGGAAATACAAAATAACAACCCCTAACAACATCACATTATCAATCAGGGAACAAGTCTTGCAACATAACCTGTTAGGGGTGGTCTCAACCTTCTTCACATACTTCTAGCCTTGGTTGTTGGCAATATAAGTGTTGTAAGAAATATGCCTTACAATGAAGTGAAAGACATTGCCAACAAAAGATTATTTGAAGGCACAATCACAACCTAAACATCAATGTGCCTTGTGGTCAAAGAGAGGAGACCGTGTGAAGTGAAAGATCTGTGTGAATGAAGACTTGAAGAGGACCAAAAATAAGGGACTTGGTTAAGGGAACAAGAGTAACTTTGAAGGCAATGTGTTGTAGTTGTTGGTGTCCTTTAACTTGAAATACCACCTACAAGAAATACATTTTCATATTTTTCACTATTTAATATTTTGCAAACTAAATTAGGAAATATTTTAAGTTACTCAAGCAGTATTTAATATTTTTCAATTTTTAAAAAAATTTTAATTGACAATTATTTTGGCGAAAAACTTTAATTAACCATGTGGGGCTACAAATTCAAAAATTCAATAGGTCATATACGAAATATGAATTGTTTTAACATAGTCTCCATGTAACAGGGACTAGTTGTCATAGAAAGGTAATCAATCAATCAAGCACTAAATGTTAATTTAAATTGAACTCAATTTTAGGAACCTTAATATATATCTTAAACTTTCCCATTGTATTGCTAAGGCATGACCATTGAATACTCAAATTCTTCACTCAACTTTTCTAGCAACAAATTTGATCAATCTAGGGTCAAATTTCATCAATCCAATAACCCATTTGACCATTCTAGCAAGGACTTTAACATGGATTCCCGGTATGTCGATGAAAGTTCTAGGATTACTGATGATGAACATATCATCATATGGTTCATGATTTTAGTGAAGATGAAGAGCAACACAAATTTATATCTCAGGAAGAAGTAATGTTGACATAAACAACAACACAAGTTCAATCATTCAAGTTAGCAACCCAAAATATTCAATTTGAGCTCTCTAAATGAATGTGTTTTCATACAAAAGAGGTAATTGTGACTACAATAAAGCAATTTCACATTGATCAAGACTACAAATTTGTGGTCTGGGAATCAAAGACAGACCGATATGTGGCATGATGATTATGACAACGGTTGCCAATGGTCCCTCTGTGCATCTTTAAAAAAAATCGTCATCAATGGGAAATTGAACAAATTGAAGCGCCATACACATGTTTGTCAATTATTCCAAGTCAAGATCGCATAAGTCTAGACTCCAAACAAATTGCCTCTATTGTGGTGAATTCGATACAGGAAAATATGTCCATCCCAATCAAAAGCTTAATTGCAGAAATTCAAAATCATTATGGTTATTTTGTGATGTATTGAAAAGCGTGGATGACAAAGCAAAATGCTCTAGCAATAAAATTTGGTGACTAAGACAAATCTTATAATCATCTTCCATGATGGTTGCAAGCTATCCAACAAATTCTTTTAGGAAAAATTGTACAATATGTAACTCGTTTGTATGTTGTCGACTGTATTCAAGATAACTCTACTTAAATCTTAGAATGTGTGTTTCGGTCTTTCAAGCCTTGCATTGATGAGTTAAACTATTGCAAACCTACAGTGCAAGTTGATGGCGTATTCTTGATCAGAAAATATCATGGGACTTTGCTGATTGCAGTTGTTCAAGATGGAAATAAAAACATATTTTCTCTTACTTTTGCCATTGTTGAAGGTAAAACAAAGGAAGTCATGATACAGTTCTTTCAATACAACATGTCTTAACCAAATGTGTGCCTATAACTGATAGAGGATTAATCATTTTGTTCGCATTACAATTTCTCAAAATTTCTTGGGAAGGAGATGGGTTAGCCTCAATGTATTGTATCTGACATATTGCATCAAACTTTAACAAAAAGTTTAAAAACTCTTAGTTGAAGAAATAACTGATAAAAAAAGGGTATTTTTTTTTTCCTTAACTATCTTTATGTATGTTGATTACAAATAACTTAAGAAGTCTTAAGTCATTTTATTTATTAGATTTTCACAACTTATGAAATGAAACATCTCACTTTTTAAGCAAAATTATCAACAATGCAATCAAAATTTTGGCAAGCAGTCTCTTGGATAGATTAAATACCATTGGAAAATTAGACTCAAACATATGATGGGGGCAAGAGGTTTGACCATTTGACAACAAATTTAGTCGTTGTTTATGCCTATTGTCATTTACAACTAACCACATTTGTTGGACTAGTCTATAACCTCCACAACATTTTTAAAGCTTAGGAGGTCCAATTTCATCCAGTTCAAAATGAAGATTATTGGTATCCTTACATGGGTCCAAATTTAATACTCGACCCACACATGTGTCGAAAGTAATCTAGAAGACTAATCACTACTCATATCCATAACGAAATGGATAAGTTAATTCCAAATAAGTCGAAAAAATGTTCATATTATCGATTTGAAGGTCATAATAGGAAAAATTGGTCGTATAGACAATAACATGTATACAAGTGTACTATTTTTCTCCTCACCAAATATCTTTACATAACTTAACATGCTTAATTTTTTTACACATCAAATATCATACATTAACTCTCGTTCCTCTTCCTTTTAACACGCATACAATAATCATATTCAATTCAATTAAGTATTAATAAAAAAACACATGTATTAAAATTTCCCTAACACAAAAATCAATTCATGAATTAAACAAATAAAAAAAAATGATGAGGCAAAGTCGTCCCAAGGTTCCACAACTTTAGTATAATTCAAATACAACTGAAGTCATATGAAGAATGCACAACTTCAGTGTTAATGCTTTCACGACTTTAGTTCAACCTTAAAGAACAAAAATCGTCAGCACATAACACAACTTCACTTAATTTGTTAAAAAATTATTTGTTCCACTAAGCAAAGTCATCCGAAAATCACACAACTTCACCACGGACATTGAAGTTGTTCCACTAAGCAAATTCATCTGCCATGGTTGTTCTAGCAAAATAAAAACCTAGATTTGTTAGGTGATGAGGAGTTCCATTTGAGTAACTAATATAAGAACACATGAAATAAGTGGACCATTTTGTAAGTTGCATTACCAATTACAAGTATGGCGTGAAGTCTGAAAATGTAAAGAGTAAGTAAGAACTAAGAACCTTAGCATCAAATTGTTGGAGCTTCCTTCTATTCACGTTTGGTGTTGCATTGCATGATTTTATAAGGATACATTGAGCTTTCTAAAGTTTCCTTCTGTTTGTGGGCCTTGAACCTCAGAAAAAGCGATTGCTCGTATGCCGTGTTCATCATTATGCAAAACAAAACCATTCACATCAAATATACTTCTCAGGAAATTGCCAAAGGCTTCATCACCATATATAATTTATTTATGTTATTTAGTTTAAATTTAAGATATTATTTTTAATATTTAAGATGGGATTAATTTAAAGTTATCGTTTGATAGTAAATAATTTAAGCGTCATAAAAAATAAATAGCGAATGTGAGGAGTGAGAGATAATCAATTTAAAAATAAATAAAGTAATTTTACATTAAATAAAAAGTATATTAAGAAGTAAAATATATGTACCTAGAAAAAAATAAAAGCTTTGTATATATAATCATAGATTATAAATAAATAAAATATGTTAGTCTTTTGCGTCTGTAGATTGGAAAACTAAAAAATTTACTTAAAAGAAGATGCTCTTTTAATATTCTTAAATCCCAATAGTTTAGCTTATATTTTTAAAATTTAACTTTTTAAATAAAAATGTACTATAACAACGATATTTAAAAGTTAGGATCTAGTTCAATCATAATGTTAATGGAAAGATACATTCAATAAAATATACATTTTTTTAGAGATAGTATTTTGTTTTTTTATGGACAAGAAAATATAAAAGAACATAAAATATATGAATGTGTTATTTTGTATTTGCTGTTAAGAAACACAAATAACAAATATTTAATAACAAGCACATCCCTCCTACAATCAAAAGACACTACAAATCCAAAGCTAGAACAAAAAGGAGGCACCAGATTCTTACAAGTAGATCTCTTAAAAATTATTCTGGGCACACTCTTTTGTTATGTGTAGCTTTCTTTTCTTTATTAAGTCTTCTTCATCACATCATAAGTCTTCTTCATCCACCTTTGTGAAAATTAAGGCACTAACAAAAACATTTAAAAGATGTAAATGAGCCATTCAATTCACACAAAACGGTAAGGATAAAGGTTTAAAAAAATCAAACTTCATTTTTAATGTGTTTACCCAACAAATTGTTATTGAGAATATTTGATCATCTTAGAGTCCCGATATGTTAACAAGTAATAGTGAATTACTCCATATTACAACTCCTAAAAATAAAAAATAAAAATATTTTAATGAAATGTGGATCCATGTAGGAGATGAGAAAATTTTGAAAGGTTGTATATGATGCATTTTACTATAAAGTTTTGGCAAAGTAATATTTTTTTTAATTAATCACAAATGGGTGTAAAAATCAAATTCATATAAATTTTAACCATGATGTCCATATTTTTATTTTTTAAAAGATTTTTTTGTTAATAGTTCAATGGAGAAGAAGAAGGAAAAGAAAAGAAAAACATTACTTGATATTTTGTTTTTTCAAGTTCAGCTACCACCACATGTATATATGCCTGAGATGATGTATTTTCTGTTTTTTTTTTTTTTTTTGAGGAAGCGCATATGCTAACTTAAAAGTGATATGTGGGTTGAAGCTTTATACATACTAATCCTGCCGGTTGACTCGAGTGCAAGAGTCTTGCCATGTCAAAGGTACCTCCCTCTGGATCGGTTTTGCACTACGCTAGTTTCCGTCCTTCACACCTCGATTCTCCTCAAGAACCTGAAAAAGACAGAGTGGCGCCGCTGCGGCCGATCGCGCTCCGACGCTCAAGTCAGTGACGGAATCACCAAAAATCTAAGAGAGAAAAG
>Ga0123342_1003069_pt1 | contig 27195 bp, 6 predicted proteins | sample Turbeawhitnodule_FD_89960 | JGI IMG/M metagenome (GOLD analysis project Ga0123342, IMG submission 89960) | Root nodule microbial communities of legume samples collected from Mexico - Turtle bean Mexico white nodule | ecosystem: Host-associated > Plants > Roots > Nodule | place: Mexico: Nepantla...
CTTACAAGCCTAATTACAAATGAATCTAAAAACCTATTACAATCTTCAAAGCACTCAAGCCATTTTCTTCATCAAACACACATCAAGTCTTGGTAGGGAAGAAGCTTCCTCCAGCTTCAACAGGCATGTCACTTGTTACTCTTCCAATGGAGAGGATTTACGCAAATAAGGAGGTGACATTTTTCACACTCTCCTTTGAAAGGATTTTGAGAAACATCCTCCTATAAATAGGAGTCTCTTGTACATGTATTTTCAACTTTGATTTGAGTATAAATTGTTGTCTAATTTTTGAGACATTTCTACTTATCAAAGTTCTCTCTAGAGTTTTCTTCTTGCTAGACACATTTTTGGACTCCTCCTAGTAGTGTTAGTCCAACGTCACTCTAGAAACTAAGTGTTGGCCTAACCTCACTTAGATTGAACTCATAATTTTTATCTCATCTTGAAATTTTCAACACTTCTTACATGGTTTCGCTATCATTCAACTTCCGTTGAAGAAATCATATAAAAAACATCGAAGAAGAAGATCTACACAAGAAGCATGCAAGGCTACAACTCTGGATTGCATTATATACTGTGTGGACTTGATATACATCTCTATTTTGCCCTTCCAATATTGGTAATCTTCTCCTGAAAATACTAAAGGTCTTGTGATGGATGTTCCCTCTACTACAATTATTTATGCCATACTTGTTATGTTACATTTTTTTCTCTAAACGATGACATGCGCTCAACCCTTTAGAGGTTGAGCTTTCATACCAACTTTGAAAATAGGAAAAACACAAAAAGGGAGGGTTGAATTTTGTTTTTCAAAAAATTTTGTGCATGTTTTGCGAATATTGTCTCATAGGGAATACTTAGATTATAGATTTGTAAATTGTTTAATTAATTAAAGGCGATTATATCAAATGTAATGTATTAAACAATGCTTTTAACTTAACAAATTTACTTATATAAAACATTTGGTTATGTGTAATACTACAACGACCTTCCCTCGTTGTTAGTACAAATAAAAATAATTTTTATATTGGTTTTTCTTACTAAATAAACTACGTCAAGTTCTCATTCAAGTGAGTGAGTTTTAATAAGTTGACTACTGTTGCTAAGTACACTACAATATTCTTTTGGCTCTGAGTTAACCCCTTGAGTATTCTTGACACAAGTCATTATTGGCTCAACCGAGTATTTTTTAGGCTTGTAGTCATTCTTGACTAACTCCTTGAGTATTCTTAACACAAGTCGCTTCTAGCTTAACCAAGTAGATTTTGGGCTAGTAGTCACTCCTAGCTAAATCCTCGAGTACTCTTTACACAAGTCACTTTTGGCTTAACTGGGTATTCTTTAGGCATGTAGCCATTCTTTGCTAACCTTTGGAGTATTCTTTAGACTCGTAGCCACTATTAGCTAACCCTTTGAGTATTCTTGACACAATTCACTCATAGCTGAACTAAGTATTCTTTGCCAAACAACCACTCCTGACTAAGATGAAGAGGTTGTATGTAGGTTTATGATCACATTGAAGCTTGTTGGAGAGGATAATCTTAAAAGATGAATGTAAAATTTGAATACTCTTTCTTTGTTTATTGATTGAACCTTACTAGTTTTCTTTTATGAAGCTTTAGATGGGCACAAAGAATTTAAGCAACATTTCAATACTATACAATGTGGTCTCTACCTTCTTTCTTTTCTTTTTTTCTTGGAATGCTTTATATAAGTTTGGAGGAAGATCATCACTGTGAATCAGTTCTTGCCCGTTTAATCAACCTTATTTCTTTTGCGCATACTTCTTTCGAATGATGAGCTTCCTTGATTGTGATGCATTAAATTCACTTTGTACAACATTAAATACTCAATTCTTCTTAATGTAATATTCTAGATAGTTGGATTAGGTTATCTTTCCTTGGGTATCCTTGGCTTGGTTTTGCCTACTTGTGCATAATCGTATAAGGTATATATATATACCCTTTCTATAGTTGTTAATGCTTAATGCTTGGGAAGATCAGAAAAGAAGTATCTTTAGCTCGAACTCTAAGAGATCTTTTGATGTTGAGTTTAGCTTATGCTTTTAACGAATCTCTTTTGCATACGAACATTCCCTGCAACACATAATAAATATATAGATATTTATTGAAGTATGAGGTTAGCTTAGTCTATGTGTGTAGCTTTTGGTTTCTTATGCACGTGATCAAAAGTGATAAAATAACATGATCGTTTTTCAGATGAAATACATGCGTTTTGCATGATTTATTGTTTTCCTAATGAAATTGTCTTATAGATGAAGTATGACCATGTTTTATACTTAGTTGTTTTTATCACTAAATCAAATTCCCAGGGTATTGGATTTTTGCCTTAAGATATTGTCTAATCACTTGTTATACAAAACTATCATCTGAAGATTTATCATTAAATAATATTTACAAAAATCTTTTTAAAAATTAATCAAAACACAATTCAACCCTCCCTTCTTGTATTTTCTATTTTCCACATTGAATTTGTTGAATTGAAACCAATGGCTTCTCAAGCTTCCTCAACGTCAATGTTCTTCCATGGAGTTGAGTTTCCAAACACCTTTTTACATTAATAAAGATCATTCCAACCTTCTTAGGTTTATATCTTGATGACTGATGACTATTTTAAGGCAAGTGTATCGTGTCAGAAGTAATAATTTGTCCCTAAGGACGAATATCAAACCCACAAGGAACAATTGAATTATCAAGTATGTAGGATGTTTGTTGTGTATGATTGCAAGAATGTAAATCAAGCAAAGCAAAGATTTGTTGATTCAATTGGGAAAATTGGGATTGGGGTTCATCCTTCTTGCTCTTTTGTATTTTGAAAAGCATAATAGTATTCTATTCTTTGATTGATAATGATAGCCATATAAAATTCATTTATATTGATTTCTCGCATATAAATTTATTAAGATAGTCTCTTAAATATCAATTCGTCGCATATTTATAAAAAACTTCTTATCCTTACGATTATATAACAATTAACATTTCAAATCTATTCCTAGCATTCAAATATGTTAAGTATTATCATTTAGGTCAGAAACTCAAAAGTACATTTAAGTTAAATTTAAGGATAAAAATCATGGTAAACAAGCCTTACGAATAAAATGACAATACCAATCATCAATCAAGAATAAAATATTATATTTAAATATCACCTCAATACATAAGAGTTTGAACAGATTACTCCCAATCTCAAAGGATAGAATTAGTCACTCATGTTGGCCATTAGAAGCATGGAAAGCAAGAAAAGAAGATCCAGGATGTTTCTCCTTGACGGCTTCCTCCTTTGGGGTTTTATATCACCTCTTATTTTCCCAATTATGTCTAGGATTGTGTCTCATGCCTCATATTTAACCTAGTTGGGTTTTTGCTAAGTGACTTCTTGCCTAAGCGTGATTGGGCAAGCCTGAGCGAGTTGGACAAGAAAAAAATCCAACCTCTTTGGGGTGGTCTCACCTAGGCGAGATTGAGCTTGCTTAGGCGAGTTCCTCTGGAAGGCTTCTGGCTTAGGCGAGTTTGGGTGATTGTTGGCGTGATCTAACTTTTCCTTTTTATCTTGTATATTCTCCTTTAGCCCTTTCATCTTTATTTTACCCTAAAATCCTGAAACTAACACAAATTTGGAAATAAATTGTTCTTATTCATATTATAATCACAAAATATGTAAAAAGGTTTAAATTCATAAATTAAGGGTTAAACTATAGTTATTTAATCAATAAATATCGATAAATGCTTGTATTTTAATATGAAATATGACACTTATCAATGACTAACAAAAGTTTTATACAAATATATGCAAAGTGTTAGACAATGATAAAGGAGAAATGTTAGATATTATAAAAAGCTTGGATGAAGTCTAATAGATGTTTAGACAAAGACAATTGTGAAGTGTCATATGAAGATAAGAAAAGCACTAAATGAAGATACATGTAAAGTGTTAGACAAAGTCAAGCAAAACAATATATGAAGATGCAAATATTAAATACACTAAAGTATTATGAAGATCAAACAACATAAATAAGTGAAGTAGACAAAGTATACACACGACTTCTAAAGATACAATTTAAATTGCGAAAATCATCTACTCGTTTTACATATTGACTCACATGTCCAAAAGAAGATTCCGACATAGTGGATCAACGTTCTAAGTTTGTATGCTCATTTTGGAGTTGTAAGTATTACAAATGGATTCGCACAAAGAAAGTTGTCATGTTCCTAACAACAATGAATGATGCAAACAAATGTGTCAATATTGGTAGAAGGATATAAGAGAAAACATGCAACCTACAATTGTCCTTAACCAAATGTCTAAAGTTAAGACCATATACAAGACTCTACACGAAGTACTTATGTTGAATGCAAAAAGATTCAAAGCTTCTAAGTGATTGGATATTAGATCGTCGACTATATGACTCTAAAGAGAGACTTTTATTTGTAAATCCTTCACATGTATGAGTTTAGTCTCTAAAATAAGGAGTGTCTATATTTAATATCTTTTTTGTGATAGTTTTATTGTAAACACTTTAAACAACTTTTGTTGTAATGCCAAGAGTTACATCGTGAGCTCCTACAAAAAAAAAGGGTAAAAACATGTCAAGGTTAAACTAATCTATAATGGCCTCAACAACTCATGCAAGGAGATTTGGTTTTACTTGACTCACATGGATTATTTTAGTGTTATTCCTCTTTGGGCTTGGTCATTTCTTTCGAAAATTTTACTTCATTATTAGATAATTTTTTATACTTTCCACCTTAGGAGCATTTAATGTGTAAGGTGCCACTTTTAAAATTTCAATATGGCATTCTCTATCCTTTTCATGTCTAGTTTGAGAGTAATTATGCTCCTATCATTAATGGAGAACTTCATGACCAAATGTTGAGTGGAGATAATAACTTTAACTTTATTTAACATTCATTGTCTAATAAAAATGTTATAAGATATTAACGAGTTGTTTTCCAACTTTTTTATTGGTTTCTAACATGGTGAGCACGACCAGTGATTTAATGAAGTTGAAGTGTAAGCTAAATTTTTTAAAAGTTTATTAATAGAGTAGGTCAACCAAACTATCATAATCTATGGAGTTTTTTTAACTCCCTAATTTCTTATGTAGGCCATCATTATAACGAGATTAACTTCCTTCAATGAATCCATCATATTGATGATACATATTTCTTATTGATCATGTTCTTGGACTTATTATGTTTTTTCTATTAAAACTCATATTATACATCACTTTAAATCTTGACATATCAACTAGATCGACATCCTAAAGTCCTTTAATCATTTGACATAACATGAAAAATAACATATAAAAAAAGGAATTAAGAATACCTAACATGAAAACTTTTATAAAAAAAAAGGAATTAACAAAAACATGAGGATCAAACCAAACCCATGTTAACATAAAAAAGAAACACCCTCCAAACATATTAAAGAAAAAAAAATTAGGAAGTTCATGCCTATTTTGAAAAAAATATTACACTAATAACAAGAGGTAAAACATTAAATCATTTAAAACAAATTTTATTATCAACCCCAACATTAATTAGCATCTCCACACAATGATTGCCTTGACAAAAATAAGAAATATCTTAAACTTCATTTTTTTTTATCGGCAATGAATTAATAAAATAAAAGAGACACTTAAAGGGTGTCCTAACCCTTTTACAAACTAATATCTATCTTAAGAAAACAGCAAAAAGATTATTACACATTAGGACCAATCCTAACAGCTTTGCTTGTTATAACTAAACCCGCATACAAGTTAAGGTCCAATTCCTAACTTACCACTGGACCTCAGAAAATATGCACAAGTAAAGAGACTAAATGCTTATAACAACAACCAAATCCATTACTTAAACTTCATATGTTCAATAACCATTACTCTACTATATCTCAATAACCAAAACTACATTTGTAATCTGAGTATAAAAAAAAAAAAAAAAAATCCTAAAAGAGAAGAAAAAACTTATTAGAACTTCTTCTAAATTAATGTGGACAATAGTGAATTTTGTCTTATTGAATTCATATGGATCAAACAAATTAAATTAATGAATTGTGACTTTTTCACTTCTGTTGTACTTACAAGTACCATAATTCTTTTTTTCATAATTTACTTTTAAAATGTCGCAGTTTTTTTCCCTCTTCCTCCCATATTTTTTTTTTTTTATTAAACGAACCACTTTCTTTTGAACCTAGATTATTTTAAGGCTACGTGAATCCGTAAAAATTCTCCATGCTTATGTTATCCAAACCAAAGTATAAAAGAATTATAAATATTCCAAACAAAAATATGAACATATTAGCTTTAGCTAACAAAATTTATTTTAGGACTTCAACATCAAACCTAAAGACAAATTTTTCTAAGTAAACATGGGGACAAAGAAAATGTAGCCTTTAGGTTTATGGAGTAGGGTTTTAAGATTTATTATTTAAGAGTCAAGGGTTGTATTTAGGACTCTAAGACAGTTTATAATTAAACTTATTTTACACTTTAAAAAAATTTAACATTTCTTAAATTATTCCATTATTACAACTATTTTATTTATTCATTAATTATTCCATCACTTAAAATAGAAAAAATAAAATAAGTTTAATTCCTAAAGTGCAAAATAAAATAAAAAAAAAGTGAACCAACTTTATTATAATTTTAAGAAACTAAATTCGTTATACTAAACACAACTTCACTTCTTATTGAAATCGGGTTTAACAAAGCATAATTTCATATTTTTTATCAATTAAAACTAAAACCGTTCTTTACCCACACACGATTTAAGTGTGTTAAATTTATTCATAATAAAATCATGTTTAAGGTATACAACTTCTTCATTAATTATTTTCGATAATTTTGAGCATGACTTTGGTTGTAGAATCTCGTACACACAGTACGGTAATAAAAAAAAAAATTTTACTCAAGAGAATTTGGATTCCAAATTGCACCAAATTGAAAAAAAAACCCTTTATTTAAAGATAATTTTTTCTAGGTAAACATGAAGACAAAGAAAATTTATCAATTAATTACTATAAATTAAAATTTATTAGTTATAACAATTAGTAATGGAAATTGAATTATTTATTTATTTTAAAAAATATCTCTTTTACTTTTTGTATTTTTATATTTATTAGTAAACTTTTTTATTTTATTATCTGTAAATCTATTCATGAAAAAATTGAAAGGATTTTTATTGTATAATTATAATTAATAAAAAATATTTTATATCCATTTTTACATATTTAATTTATTTTTTATTTTGATAAAAATTTATAAGTATTCTTATTATATAATTGTAATATTATAAAAATCAGTATATTTTTTATAGTTATAATTTTATGCATACAGTCTTTTATAATTTCAATATAAAGTTTACTAATATTTTTTAATGAACTTTATCGTAATAAGTATTACACAATAATTACAGTGTAGAAAACATAATTAAAACTTTAGTAGAAGCGAACTTGAGAAATGAATCATGAAAAGCCACGGTTCAAGGACGGGTGTATCAGCGGTTCAACCCGGTCCAGTTTTGAAATCTGATTTGCATTGCAGCAGTATTTAAAACGAGATAGTACACACTGAATTGAAGCAAAGCTACCTAGTGAGTGGAGACTGTATTTGCGTGGTGGAATGACTTGAGAAAGACTCGTTTCTTTCTTTATTTCTTTCTCTTTCTCATAACATTTAGCGTTTCTCCTTTTCGTCCCTTGTTGCAATTGCAGCTGTTCCGCGCGAGGGTTTTCCGATACGATGACTATCGAACCCTTGGATTTGCTTCGCTCCAATCTCGCTCGGGTTCGGATCCCCGAACCGACGAATCGCATCTACAAGCACGAATGTTGCGTTTCCTTTGACTCTCCGGTGATGCTTTTTTTTTTTTCCTTCGTTTAGTTCTGGAAATTATGAGTTGTTGTTTAAACCAGCTTCGTCTAACGCTTTCTTTCGATTGTTGTAATTTCTTCTCAGAGTTCAAAGGCATTAAGTGATTTCTGATATGCGCACTGTTTGTTTATTTAACTTTTGTTTGAAATTTTTGACATTAGTTTTTGTGATGATTGTTGAGTGGTTGTTTAAACCAGCTTCGTCTAACGCTTTCGATTGTTGTAATTTGCTTATTCTTCTCAGAGTTCGAAAGCATTCAGTGATTTCTGATATGCGCACTGTTTGTTTAGTTAACTTTTGTTTGAAATTTTTGACATTAGTTTTTGTGATGATTGTTGAGTGGTTGCTGAGACAGGGGGAGTGTTGAGAATATGCTCGTGGTTTTGTTGTTGTTTTCAGGATTGAGAATTTAAGATGCTAATGTGACTGGTTTTTTATTTCTCTGATTGGAAACCATGGATATTTTTTGTGAGTGACAGCGTGGGAAGTGATGAGAATATGCAAAGTGGTTTGTGGTTGTTCAGCACAGCAGCATTGAGAATTTTTTATGTTAATGTCAATAGTTTTGAATTTCTCTGATCAGAAATGATGGATGTTTTATCATGTTACAATGTGTTTACAGCTTCACAATGCGGGATATTGATGCTCGGTGCTGATATTTTTTTTTGATGAATTTTAGAGGTCGGAAGGTGGTTTGTTCATCGACATGTGCACTTTTCTTGCTTTTGGGAAGGATTTTGTTGGTTGGAATTACGAGAAGACCGGTAATCCTGTCTATTTGCATTTAAAGCAGACTAAGAAGTTAGTTCCAGAAGACAGGCCTTCTAAGAAACCTACCCTCTTGGCTATTGGTGCGTGAGTCTTTAAATCATTTCCTTCTAGGTCTTATTTTGTTAACCTGCATCTCTGATGAGCTTATGACAATTTTGAGTTTGTTTACCATCTTTGTTCAGTTGTTAAACATGACTTCTTTGTTTGTCATTTATAATTCTTGTTTGTCACACTGGGGTATATAGCTCAAACATTCTAGGTATTGGTTGTGGAGTTATCACTTTGGCAGTTTTGTAAAAGCTAGATCATTATCCATTCCAATAATTTGATTTTTTGACAAAAATCTGTTCCGTTTTTGTTACATAATTTTATCTCTCTAACTAATTTGTAGGTATTGACGGGGGATTTGATAATAATGAGCCTGAGTATGAGGAAACTCATAGTGTAGTTATATTACCTGAGTATGTTTCTCTTCCATTCCCTTCTGTGGAATTGCCGGAGAAGGTACATATTCTCCTCTTTTGAGTTTTGTCTGTTTAATTCCCCTTTTATTATTTAAGGAGAAGTGGAATTCTATCCATCTTATCCATTTGCTAAAAATATTTTAGGTAAGGTTGGCAGTTGATGCAATCTTACTAGCTGAGGGTGCTGAACGAAAGGAGGAACTTGCAGCTTGGACTGCAGATAAGAAACATGTTAGTTCCTATGCAATGAATATACAACAGATTGACAATGGTGTTGTTATTCCGCCGTGTGGGTGGAAATGTGCTAAATGTGACAAGACAGACAATCTTTGGCTAAATTTGAGTGATGGAATGATACTTTGTGGGAGGAAAAACTGGGATGGAACTGGAGGAAACGACCATGCTGTTGAGCATTACCGGGAGACAGGCTACCCTCTTGCTGTAAAGCTTGGGACTGTCACTGCTGATCTGGAAGCGGCAGGTGATGCCTTCTTGCTGAATATAGTGTTTTGGCTTTTATATGTTATTTATTATTATCATTGGCTTACTTGTACGAGTGCAGTCTGTAATTGTGAAGGAAATTATTATACCTAAATATATGGTTAGCCAAAACATATCATTGAAACTATATAATCTAAATATGCTCTATGCTATAGATGATGGTTATTTTTCCTGTGCCATGTGCTAATTATGGCTAATGTATTGTGGCAGCTCAGATGTTTTCTCCTATCCAGAGGATGAAAGTGTCTTGGATCCACAACTAGCCCAACATCTGGCATTTTTTGGCATTGACTTTTCATCGCTACAAAAGGTTAGTTATTTATCTTCTAGTGATATATGTTGAAGATCTCACGTCAACTATGGATATGACCAAATTATCATATATAAGTTGGTGCAAATCTTCCAAACATGTTTTGTGAGGTAGAGTTAGGCTTAAAGTTGACTTTCTAATGTAGTAGGACATATCCTAGTAAGGTTTACTAGGCCTATTGTGCCACCTATTATCGTGTCTCTATTGGACCTCTTACAAATATGTAGGCAAATCCACGAGATGTCCAGTCCTGTGACGCCTTAGAGAGGATTTGGGCATAACATATGTGAATAATAAAATTTACATAAAGGAGCATTTGCATAACATGTTATTTTTCATTATACTTTGATGTTCCCGAATCAACAATACAAGAATAATCTAAAAGATAAACCATGTAACTGGACATGAGTTACAAAAGGAAAATACAAAAAGATTATTTTCAAAGGAATAATTAAGCAAGTTGGAACTTGCATGAAAACTCAAAAGTTGCATCATATATCATATTGTATAATTCACTCCTGAGCCTGTTCATCTGGAATATGTAAGACTAGGTGAGATTAACTCAGTGAATGGTAAAGTAATGTATAGTAAATGAACTTAACGTTAAACATTTCATAAGTTGATATTTCAAAAAAAAAAAATGAAATAATATGTCAAATATAAATGTGTACATGGATCTAACTCAACAAATAATAGTGTGACTTTACTAAGGAAACTAATTGGTTGAACGTGAAAAGAATGAGGAGAAAAAGTGGTGGAGAAGCAAGGAAAGAGGGAAGAAGAAAGAATCTTGTGTTTCCTTTATGTCTTAAGTTTAAGGAAACCTTTTCTCTCTCGATCATTGTTGTTAAAATCGCGGTTTAGATCGAAAAAATCGCGATTTTATGATCTTTCATGCTAAAAACGTGCTGGATCGGTGCCTGAATCGTTTTCTCAATGGATCAGTGCGATCCGACGATCCAGAGGTTGGATCGGCGATCCATGGGCCTCCGCAATCCATGACGCGGCCCCAAAAAACCCTAAATTTTAAAAAAACCTAAAAACCCTATTTTGAGTCTCAGAAACCCTAATCCTAAAACGCAACCCTAATTTGAAGAACCTGTGCCTCTGTCGTGCCATTTGGGCCGCCGCCGCCGTCCACGCTACGCGTCGCCGCCTTCGTCGATCGTGCCTTTGTCATTTGCCTTCGCCATTCGCGCCTTTGCCTTCACCATTCACTCGGGGACCATTTAGTTATGTTATATATTTGAACCATTTCATGAATTATATGAGTCTATTTTTAATTATCTTATGTATAGTAACTCGGATAGTAACTCTTCCGAGTCGAGTTACGATCCCCGAGTTACGATCTTTTTTTCCCTCTCCGATCCGCCTACGAGTTACGATTTTAACAACATTGCTCTCGGTTCTCCGCTCTGTTCTTTTCCAAAATACGAAAATAAAATAACTTAGGACTATTCATACTCAGTTGGCTATGGCCAATCTATTGAGTGGTTTGCTAAAAATTGCATTGCCACCACCTTTAATCTGTTGAGCAAATTCACTCCTAAGAGTAAGGTTAGAAAAAAGGAATTCAACAGGGAAAAAGCGCTTAATGGACTAGCTCTAGAGACAATTTTAGGTGTAGGACTGATAATGGCTGAGTGAATAAGAAAATGGTTAAGCCGATTTGGCCTCCATTGAGCGAATTTAAAAATGGTTGAGCTGATTTAGCCTCCATTGAGCGAATTTAAAAATAGCTGAGTGAATTTGGAAATGGTTGAACGAATTATGCAAAATAGCTTCCAAAGTCTTTTCTGCTTAATTTTGCCGAGCGAAATCAAAACGGCTGAGCAAAAATTCTCTAGTGAAGACACTTTGAAACTAAGTTTAAAAGAGACTAATTTACTCTCCTACCTAATACCCTAAATAAGAATTTTGGATGGTACAAATCCCACATAAATTAAAGATATGTCCTAATTATAGCATATAAATGGGTGCAATTCTCACTTTACAAATTGATATTGTTGAGTTGAGTTAGACTCAAAATTCACTCTCTTATTTTGTATTTTTTTTTATCTTCACATGATACTTTTCCTCTGATAGTAGTTGTTACTCATGACTTCTATGAGACTTCACTTGTCACACATGCACACACGCACACCAACAACCAGAATTATATTCTTATATGAAATTTCCTTCCTTCATGAGATGGGGGGAAATGGATAATATTTAGAATGCAGCCTGCGAGTGTTTATTTTTTAGATGTAAAGACACTTTTGTGATATTTTACAGCTTAAGGTGTATTTAAAGAGTCACTATTTTTTCCCTATGTATCTGGTAGACATTAGGTCTATGGAAACATATTTTTGTAATGATATCCTACATTGGACCCTTTAGTTTTTTTTTTTTAAAATTCCTACAAGTATTAGTGATAGTGTTGAGATTAGAAACTTGCCTTATAGATGTAGGGTTTGCTATTTAAGGCGAGTAAAACATTTACTTGCCTGTAGGATACCTACCTATAAATATGAGTATTTGGGTTTTTTGATGTATGCCTTTCACATTTCTATTATATATATTATATCATTCCAAACAACAAAATTTGAATAGTAACATCACCCACTGTTTGGAGGCAATACTTCTTTTGATGGATGCTGTTTATAAGTAGTGCTGTGGTTGAATAAGCTTTTGTCTTGTTACTTCAATAGGGTGATGTAAGAGTGTACTTACATTAACTAAATATTACTTGACTCTTAATTTTTTTCAAATGTCCCACTTTCTTATGTTTAGACTGAAATGACAACTGCTGAAAGAGAACTTGATCAAAATACCAATTTTGATTGGAATCGAATACAAGAAAGTGGACAAGATGTATATCCAATTTTTGGACCTGGATATACAGGATTGGTCAATATTGGAAACAGGTAGAGTTGGTCTCTATTATTTGCTGCTTATCATAAAATACTAGTATGACACTTTTATATTACGTCTTGTTTTCTTGCAGTTGTTACATGGCAGCAAATATGCAAGTTGTATTTTCAACAAGATCCTTCATATCACGGTCTGTGCATGTCTTTTATTTTCTTGCAACTGTTGGACGTTGTTTGCATTTACTTCAATTTCTGTTATTTCATTCTTAGGTATTACTTGAGCCAAAGTCTAAAGAAGGCATTTGAGATGTCTCCTGCTGATCCAACTGTAGACCTAAATATGCAGCTGTAAGTGCATGTTTGGATATTTTGTATTTACAAAAGCACATAATCAAAGTCATAGAACTTTTGGCGAAAAGCCTTTTTGTGTATATAAATTAGCAAATCATAGTGCTAAGTAGCTAGCTTTTTTAGTATCCTCCTCCATAGACTTCCTGTCAAGGTGATGCTATTCCAAGTACCAAACCTAATTAGGCAATCCTTGATTAGTTTCTTCATACGCATTTGTTTCCGAAAAAGACTTTGCTCATTCAACACTACATTTCATCACTGCCAATGCAGCACTTCTGGCTCATTTAAGATTATACTCGAGACATCTAATGCATTATATTCAGGTGATGACCTAGCAATACCTCTCACAATCCTTCATGAATGATCTATGTTTGGGGGCTTCAACACAATTCAGCTACCCATTACGTGTCAAGCATGTTATGACTCATGCATATCTATAAATTTTCATATGCATTTGTATTTTTGATTCATGGAATATTTCATAAAAATAAAAATTTCATTTGTTTCAATGTACATTATTTAAATTTGTAGTTGCACACAATAGATATCTGATTCCTTACAGAAACCAGAATGGTTGCGGGTATATTGTTTTGATAACATTTGTTTAATTGTGTATATAGGTGTTTCCTCTTATTATAATTTGGTTTTACTGTGGAAAAGACGGATTTGATAGGTTATTTTGTGTAAATAATTCAATGTGTGTATAATAGTACTTGTAAGTTATAGGAGAACTTTTGTTTCCTCCATGAAAGAAAATGTATACGAGAGGAGGTTTTCAAGGCGGAGGCCTCTCTTTTTATTTAATATCATTAGAATTTATAGAAGTTTAGTTATAGTTTCATTTATTGTTAGTATTAGAATTTATGGAAGTTTAGTTATAGTTTCATTTATTCTCAGGACAAAATTGGCTCACGGCTTACTCTCTGGCAAATATTCTGTTCCGGCATTTGAAGTAGGCCCCCTTAACTCAGTAAATATCAATTGAAAATTTGTTTAGAGTCTTTGCTAATTATAAGTTACTGTTGTCTGGCATACAGAATGATGAAAAAGAAAAGATTGTAACTTCAACTACAACTGCTGTAAGCTTTCTGGCTCTTGGTGATTTTAAAATCCTTACTCTACATTTATCTTAGTGATTACAGAATTTCCAAAATTGATTGAGTACTTATTTCAATATTTTCCCTTTAGGTTTATGTGCTTTAGTGCTTTCCTAGTTTTTTTTTATGATTATTTTTTGCATGGCATGAACTTTAATTAGGATGGGTTTTTTGTGTTGCTATGTCTTTTGGTTGAAGTTTTCAGATAATGTTTTTACATATCCTCTTTCATATTTCTTGTCTTGATGCATTTTCTTTGCTCATTTCTTCTGTCTGCCCATGTCCACTTCAAACATTAGAAACAAGAAGGGATACGTCCACGCATGTTTAAATCTGTAATAGCTGCCAGTCATCCTGAATTTTCGTCTACGCGGCAACAGGTGTGTTTAGTAACTATTTCCCCCCTAACTATGCATTAATGATATAAGTATTTGACATTTTTCTGTTTTATATGGCAAGTTATTTATGAATTCTTGGATGCAAAATTAAGGGGCCATCTGATTTGGGAGTTATTTTTCTGTTTTAATTTATTTATTTTTCATTATTAATTACGAAATGTCACCTTGTTTTCACTTTGTTTACAATTTTCAAAGACTGGTATATGAAACAGTGATAATAATAAAGTTAAAAATGCAGCGTAAATATCATTAATGCTTCAGATGTATCTTTGAATCATGTTATTGATTTCTTACAATTATTAGGGACTAAATCCATAAGAGCTATAAGGTAGACTACTATTGGAAACATATGCAAATATTTAAATTATAAAGGTCGTTTAAAACAAAAGGAATGCAATTAACTATGAGAAATTAAGCACTTTGTTCCCTTTATAGTTGAATAAGGGTGCATAATACACAGGCAATGGAACATATTTGTTGATCCTGAAGATTGAATGATGTGATAAAACATCAATTCCTTTGCATCAAACCTAACCACAATATGTGCTTGCATTTAGCATTAAGCTTTACATGCTATATATAAGCATATTATCTTTGATATCTACGAACAATTGTTATTGAATTTCCAAGTAGCAGTACACTTCCCATTATCTTAACATGAAATAAATTCTTCCTCTCTTTACTTGAAAGTGTCTCCTGAAGAGAATGCAAATTAAAATTCTAGTTGTCTTTATGGGAACTCTTTATTTTCCCTACACCATTTATTGCCCAACATTTGGTGCACCAATGTTCTTGGTAATGTGCGAGCAATTGATAAAATTTATCACTAATTCACAATCCTCAGCTGAAGATTGAGGCTGTTAAAAACGGGGTTTAGAACAGCATGCCATAGTGCCATGGTGTAGCTGGGTGGCCCCTGGCAGCACAGTTTAGTCTCGCAGCCGTAGCAACCCAACTAGAGAGGCTATAGCAGACTGGACAGCATTGCTACTAATTTTTTGTCCTTAAGCCATGTTGTCTGTCTCCTCATTTGTGCTTCTCTTTGACATATCGACCTTGCCATCTGTGGCAGTGTGTGGTCAGTCTGCAGTTGTTTGGCAATTTCTGCCATTGTCTAGGGTTGCAAATGTTTTTGAGAAAAGTTGGTTAGAATTCTGTGAGGTGATGGTTGGATAGCTGGAGTCAGAAAGTGGCTGAGGTTTTTTTGTTTCTTAGTCTGAGAGGGTGTCGTGCCTGGCTCCAAATTGGGCCCTTCCATACCCAAAACCGTCTTAAAATTGGGGAAATGGTACCTTTGTTTTTTTTTTAGTATTAATTATACTTCTGTAAAACTATAAGATACTTTGTAATGTTTAAGAGTATTTAAAAAAATATAGAAAGACATTAATACATAATTATATATTATTTGATCATATAGTAGAGATAAACATGCAGCATATAATATATATAATAATAACAATTATAGGTATTAGAATAATAAATATATATTATAGTAACAATAATAAGCAATTGAATAATATATATATTTATATATTGAAAAATTCGAATAGCAGTCATTCCACTATAGCTATCGGGTTGGCTGCTATGCTCTGCAATCTGGTATTTAAAACATTGGTTCAAAATATCTAGGCTATTCTTATTCTAATTGTCCAATTTATTGTTGAGTCAAGAATGCATTGGTACTTTTTGAGCATCTTCTAGGTGTTGATCTATAGAGTTATATGGTAACTTTATACGAATGCTGCAATTTTAGCATTTTTTAATTATTTTGGGTAGAAAAGGGCCAATGTTGACTATTATATATTGCAAAAAATTTTGAAGAATAAAAGACCAGGTCATGTGTGATATAAGCAATCAGTTTATTTTAACTATGTCTTCAGGAACCAACAGTTCCTATGCATTTCACACCTTTCATAATCCATGCATCTCTAAAATTATATGAAATATTTGGTTCAGCATTGTAATTAAAATAAAATTGTTAACGTCCACTCTTAAAGTTAATTTTGAACAACTAAAACTAACAAGCTTTTTATTGGGGAAAATTATTCATTACAAAGAATATATAAAAGTATAATAAATATTTTCTTTTCCAATAGAATATTTTCAGTTATAGTTGCATAAAATCAACCCTTAGGATTGGAGTTAACCTTTAATAAAATGTTATTTTTTATAAAAACATGCAATAAATTTTGCTATAATTTTATTTTCTCGTGTCTACTTTTCAATTCATTTTCCATCTTATATTTTTGTATTTTATGAGGGCAAGCCCTGTGTAGACTGTAAAGAAGTGTCTTGATGACTGGGTTGGTCATTATCTTGAATATGAAAATGGCCTATTTGCATATTTGGGGGAATGCTATGTAATATTACCCTTACTTCTCAGCAAAGCGAGGGGTCTCTGGTTCCAGGGTACATTAGTTAGTTATTTGTATTTTAAATTACAGTTGCAGTCATTATAATCTTAATTTTCATTATTTGAAGTCTATGTTAAAGGCCTATGAGCAATATTATCTCTGTTGTAAGACTCAACAATTTAAAACATTTTATATGATTTTACTTGTATTTTTGTAACTTCAGCTCTTGTGCTCATTTTAGCTTTTAAGGAAGACTAATGTCCATAATGTGTAAGAATAAGGTGTTCTGAATTTGTTTGTTCATTTTTCCCCTTAAGGTTTATCTGCTTTACCAGTTTTTTGGCATGGAACGATTTTTACATGAGATGAACTTTGAATAGGATGGGGTTGTTCAAAATTTCTGCTGTTCTTTGCCACATACTGTTCTGCAAGTTTCTTTTCTGTCTTTTGACTGCTTGATTCCAATTTGATGTTAGGATGCTTTAGAATTTTTCCTACACTTTCTTGATCAAGTTGAACGAGCTAATGCTGGGAAAACTGAACTGGATCCATCGAGGAGTTTCAAATTTGGCATTGAAGATAGAATTTTATGTTCATCTGGAAAGGTTACATATAATAGTAGGAATGATTACATTCTTTCTCTCAACATCCCGTTACAAGAAGCAACTAACAAAGGTGTGTATTTAGGTTACTAGCCTTTCCTTAAGTTAGAATTGAGATGCCTTCTGGATGGCAACTCAAATCTAATACTAGTTTTGTTTGAGAAATTTCAGAAGAACTAGAATCCTTTCACAAACTGAAACAAGATAAACTTGCAGAAGGAAAGGAAATGTAAGTTAAGATGCTCAGAAATCTTACTATTTCATTCATAAGTTTCTTTGAATGCTGCTGAGCATATTTATTCTGATAGAAATGCGGATGAGATTGTGCGTCCGAGGGTGCCTTTAGAAACGTGCCTTGCAAACTTCTCAGCTCCTGAGGAGATACATGATTTTTACAGTACCGCTTTGAAGACAAAGACTACAGCACTGAAGTAAGCATTCTGAAGTTTCTAAATATGTTAAATTGCAGTGCCTTGCTTGTTATGGATTTTCTTTAGTTTCGTCAATTGTTTACTAAGTCATGGACTTTGGTGAGTGATATAACCTTTGTTAAGAAGAGAGAAACCGAGAAGACATTTGATGAATTTAATGTATTTAGACCCAACGTAGCTGATAAATTTGTAGAGGAGAAAATATAATTGCAAAATATTCTGTTACTCTATTTTAGGTTAATAACGTAAATGTAGAATCAGTCTAATTGGTCAACAATTACTATGTCTACAAGATTCTAACATGTCTACAAGATTCTAACAGCCTTATTGTTAGAGCATTTTGGAAATAATCTTTCTGCTGAAACAACATTTATTCCATAGGACTGCAGGTCTGACCTCATTTCCTGATTACCTGGTGTTACATATGCGGAGATTTGTTATGGAGGCAGGATGGGTACCCAAAAAGCTTGGTATGTTTTGTCTTGATATGGTTATATACATTAAAAGAGTATGAGTATTTTCAGATCTTTATTTTTATGATTGATATAATTTGTTAAGCAGTTTTCTTCTTTCAGATGTGTATATTGATGTTCCTGATATCATAGATATCAGTCATATGCGCAGCAAAGGTCACCAGCCTGGGGAAGAGCTGTTACCTGATGGCGGTATGTGAGAAGTTCTCTGTTAAAGTGATATCTTAATAGAGTTTAAAACAAAGAAAATCAGATAGTTTGTTGCATAGAAGTCAGATTCACAGAAAGTGTGTCAACTAAGTTCAGTGTTATTGGGAACATGTGTCACTTTGTTTTTTATTTCTAAGGTCCCATTGGAACAGATAACACTATTGGACTTTGATTTTAAGAAATCGAGCTTATATATCGGGGGCTTACTATGATGTAAATATCAGCTCCCATTAGTGGTGATTTTACGTATGCTATTAATACACTAAATTAGCTTTTTAATGTTTTTTGTTATAATTATAGAAATGAGGAGTTAATCCTATATAGTTAGAAATATTGATATATTTATAGAAATAAGGAGACTCTATATAATAAAAAATATCTAGATTATATATGTATTAGGAACATTTTTATTTATTTCTGTATCATATTTTTGTTATTGGAAAATATCAAATCTTCTCTATTTATTGTGTTGATTCTTTTTTCTCAATATAAATAAAGCATTTGTGCTGTAATAGACGGTTAATGTTTCTCTTAGAGTTTAACATGGTATTTAGAGCTTTTTTCAAAACTACGTTGGCTCGTTATGCTCGCTGCGTCTGGAGAGTTTATTTCCAAACCTTTCTCACAAGTTTGCTTTCATTGTTTCCAGGCCCACTCCTTAGGTTTTTTGTTTTTTTGGTCTAGCTTTCTAAAAAAGTGCCTTCCAACACCACATTATCCTCTAGAATAGATTTTCCCATCTTTTCTAACCATATTGTTAGTATTGAGAAGAAGAACGAGTCTAACTCTTCCCTTTGGACATCCAAATTTGAGTTATGGTGAAGTGGATTGGGATACAAATATCATCTTTCTACCGGTCTGTTCCTACAAATCATTGTGAATGATGGATGCAGATTGATGCTCAACTGTATAGTGTTATTAAATCTACTATTCACACCTCACTCAAACATATTTTTGTCCCCATGAGATGTGTGCATCAGTTTGGAATGAGGCTCGAGCTCCTTATACCAATGACATGCATCTACACAAGGTGTGCCAAGATCTCTTAATAGTTCTTGCCCCTCAGCATTGTGAGAGTCTTGTGTTTGCTTATCTTGGGCAACTTCATGTTGTCTAAGATGATTTTAATGAGCTTTTTCTACCATATGTAAATGTAAAGAAGGAACTTGAGAACTATAGTACATTCTTTATGACCTTAGGCCTATATGGCTTATCTTAAGAAGTAGACTTTAAACTTAACACAACCTTATAAAATTGACTTGTACTTATTTATATACTATGAAGTCGATGTTGGATCTCCAACACCCCTCCCTCACGCCAAGGCTACCAACTTGTGCGTAAGACTATATATTTATGGGTGGTCTGATAGGATAAATCCCTTGGGTAAAATAAATACATAGGATTGTTTATTTATAGATGGAATAACATAATAGAATAATAGAAACTATAAGCTAAGCCTGTTACATTCAATAACTTGCAAAAAGAGTATGTGAAGAAGATGCAGGTGAAAGCCGAAGGCGAATGTTAGGGATGAAATTGAGGAAGACCCACCATTGTTGAAAGAGTTTTAGTTTGCCTAGGGTTATGTTAGCTGCGAGGGTGAGGCAAATATAAGAGTGAGTCTCAAGTCACCCATACTAAACCCATCACTCAACCTGTATAAGAGTGTTAGTTTGGGTTGGGTTGGGTTGGGTTTGACCCAATCATAAATTAAACGTCACCTAATCTAATTGGATTGGGTTGGGTTGGATTATCTGGTAACCGGACCCAATGAACACCCCTAGTATCCTTAATCAAACTTCATGTGTTAATTTTCCTCAACAAATTGGAGTAGTCAAATTTGAAAACAGAGATCTTAGCAAAACTACTCAGATATTTCTCTGCGTTCATCTTCTTTGTCAGTTTTGGGGAGATGTTGTCCTTACAACATTTGTCCTTAATGAATTGGTATCCCACTGTGCTCTTTTTCCTAACTCCTCTCTAGATAGTCCTCCTCCACATTTTTGGTACCACGTGTTTTGTACATAATCTCACACCTGATCAAGATAAATTGTCATTCAATGTGTCTTCATGAGATATCATCACTCTCGAAAAGGGTATCGATGTTTCCCTCCTAATCTTCATGGGTCTTGTGTCTGCTGAGGTCTCTTTTCCCTAGATTTTAACAGCTTTGTTAATCTGTTTCAACTGAATATGTTCATATCTTATGACTTATGTTTATATGGAAAGATATAGTGGGTCCATAATTTTGTTTCTTAAGCACAAATTTTATCTTTAAATAAAATACTTGTGATGAATCTGATTATGCAACCTTAGTTAACTAACACATTTTGCTTCTCATCAGTTTTTCAACTTGTCACAAAAGGTCTTGCCTTTTCAGTTAAATAAGCAGTTACTTTTTAAAATGATCTCAATCTGAAAATGATCAAATCTCTTGGCATTGACTATTTGTGATTTACAGTTCCAGATGAGGAAGATTCAAACAAAATGTGGGCCAATGAAGAAATTGTCGCCCAGCTGGTTTCCATGGGTTTTAATCATCTCCATTGTCAAAAAGCTGCCATAAATACGTCAAATGTTGGAGTAGAAGAGGCAATGAATTGGTTGCTATCTCACATGGATGATCCCGGTATCTGATTTTTTATTTTTTTGTAGAACAATCTTTTTTGCTAGTGACCTTGCAGTGCAGGACTTAATGCTGGATGAATTTGTTTTACGTAGATATTGACCTTCCTATTTCCAAAGGTCATGGCTCTGAAACTTCGACAGTTGTAGACCAATCAAAAGTTGATACTCTAATTTCATTTGGATTTCAAGAAGAAATTGCTAGAAAGGCTCTGGTCGCATCGGTAATATTCTGTTTTTTTGTTTTTCCTCTCCCTTGTAATAGTAGCATAATGTTTTTGACAAATTGTGCCAGAATATTTGACTGTATAAGGGGAATCATTGTTCTGTAGGGCGGTGACATTGAGAAAGCGACAGATTGGATATTTAACAACCCTAATGCATCAGTCTCCAGTATGGATGCTACCCCATCAAATGCTGCATCCACTTCCAATGATGTTAACCTACCTGATGGAGGAGGGAGTAAGTTGCTTTCTCTTTCTCTACGAACCTTGTGGGTTTTATTGATTATTAACTAATAAAATAAGAGATGGTAATTATTGTGAATCATGATCATTTAATTCTACTTTGCTTTCACCACTCCTGAAAATCTTGCTGTTTTGATTTCTTGTTTGTGTAATCTTCATCGTTTCCTTTCATGTTACTGCCAAGCAATAACATTTCCTTCGAGGGATTTAATGTAATTTTTAATAGGTTGGATGGGTAGGGTATTAAAATTGTGGCATCTTATTGTTTTTATTAATTTGACAATCTTATTTTATTGTTCAATCTTTGTTCCAGAATATCGACTTATTGGGATTGTAAGCCACAGTGGAACCTCTACGCTTTGTGGTCACTATGTTGCTCACGTTTTAAAAGATGGTAGATGGGTAATTTTCAACGACAACAAGGTTGGAGCTTCCATTAATCCTCCAAAGGAAATGGGCTATCTTTATTTCTTCGAGAGGTTTTAATTGCCGAATATACAGTGATAGGCGTTGAAAAAGGTGAATATTTCAACCATTAAGAGGCTCTGGACGTTTTTGATAGCGTAGACATGTCACCTACATCTGCTGATGTGATAATATTTGCTACCCTGGTCGAATCTTTTCCTCTAGTTGGCCGAATCTTCTTTTCTTGGTTGGTTCTCAGCAGCAATGAACCTTTGGAACATTACGTTTCATTCATCTTTTATACATTGCATGTTTAGGTATTCAAGTAACAATGGATCAACGAATTGTCAGTTCTAGGAATTCAAACAATAGTGAACATTATACAGCTTCATCTTTCTCATGTCTAAAACCAGTTTCTTTGAAAAGTTTATTACAACTTTCGTTCCTTGCTTTTTCACAATAACTTGAATTCTTTCTTTGGCCAAAGTATGTTCTATTTGAGTGTTATGTCCTTCACCATGAGTGTGCCGAGTTCCCAAAGTGTTTGTTAGGAGCTCAGTAAGATTAGCAGGACAGAAAAAAAGCACTGAATTTATCACTAGTACTTTTGCTGTCATACTCTGGATCAAGTCTTAAGCTTTAAAATAACAGAAAGAAGACATGAACAGTTTTAGCTTAGAGCTGTAAACCTTGGAGATAAAAAAAAAAACATCTGAAAGTAAAGAGCTACTTCATTTATTTGAGAATCTACTATAGATGCATTTTAGATACACATTTCCATAAATGAATAATCCTTTCATATCTTTCCTGCTTTTTTACTTTCTAAAATGAAGAACATATAGTGGTTTGGTCAGTAGCAAAAAGAACATAGTGGATCCCATTAAAGTGAATCTGATCAAAAGCAGGGGAGGGAAACAGAAGAAAACTATAGGGAAAAAACTATAAAAATACCGGTAAAAACCTAGGAAAATTAGTTCATATTTTAGCCAGACTAATGACAGTTTCAGCTTAGAGCTCTAAATCTTTGTTTCTAGCTAAGTCCAGGTCCAGTGACATCAACTATTCCATATGTAGCTGAAGAGAGTTACGTTTTGCACCTCCATAATCTAAAATACCATCCCCATATTTTCTGAAAATCCAATTTTATCCTTTTAAAACTGTAATCCACTTGTATTCTGAACTGTATATTTATTTTGGAATATATCTTTTAGATTGGGCATCTCGAATACATTTTTTTTACAATAAATCCGGAATACAAAAGATTTATTCTATAATGCACAATCCAAATTAAAGTTGTTTAATTGCAAATGAAACAATTTAGTCTTCAAAACTACAATAGTGATTTATAAAATATTATCAAATAGAAAAATCAATTATACTTAAATATTATATTTAAAAAATAAAAAAATAAAATAAAAATTATATATAAAAAAACTGTTCATCTAAAATGAATTATCTTCTTAAGAACAAAAAAAATGTCAAAAGATGTATATAATTTTTTCTAATAAAATTAATTGAATATAAATAAATTTAGTTTAAAGTAAAAAATAAAACTTTAAAAAAAAATCGAGGCTCTTACTGTAATTGTAATTATGGATCCCTCTCTTTTATTTATTTATTGTGAGTGATGTTGATAGCATTTTGTGTTTGTAGTGTGGGGTGTGATTTTAAAGTAATAAACTACATTAAGCAATAGGAGGAGGGAATGTGAAACGTTATCACAGTATTTTGAGTTTGTAATTATTCAACACTTTAAAAAATATTTATAAAATTTGTAATCATTGTAATTGAATTAATTTTTATTTCCTTAAATTTATTTATTAAAATTATTATTTTATTTTGATTCTATTTAAATTTAATTGTAAATTCTATTATATAGTTTTTTTAAATAAATTAATATTATAATCATAATAATGAAAATTATTCATAAATGTATTTTGACAATTAAAAATATATAATTTAAAAAGAAGTAATCAGTATATATTAAATATGAAAATATTTGTTTTAATTTCTTAATTTTTTATAATAATTGCTTAATAAATTATTTTCTTAATTCATATCCTTCAATTTTGTTGTTAGATGATATATCATGGTTATACAATTAAGTACTATAAATGGATTAGAAAATGATAAAAAGTATGCGAAGCTTCTGAGATATTCTCTCACACTTTCCAACATGCAGTACACGTGCTCCGTCTGAATTACGTGAACACAAATTGCACATAAATTACAACACAACGTACCGTACTCAGGAGCTAAACGGTTTTATTATCAAGCTGTTTGAATTAAACTAGTGAAACTTAGATATGGGTTTATTTAATAAAATTCTTTTTTATTAATTAAAGTCGTGTAGTACATTTTGATATAATTAGGGGTAATAATTAGGTTGATCCGTTCTGTATTGGTTAATTATGCATTATCATGTAAAATGTGAGTCAGATTCATCCATTCCGCTTAAAGCTTGGTTATTCATAAAAGATAATTTATGAATATGTGAACCAATTCGTATAAAAAAATTAAAAAGTTATTAAAATAAAAATATTTTAATATATTTATAATAGGTAGAAATTAGAGGAGATAATTTTGTAATTTTTTTATTAAGGTATTTCTTCCTACAACTCGAATTTTAAAATTTAATTTGCATAATATAAAAGAAAAATAAAAATTTGGAAGAGAAAAAGATGTCCAAAATAGCCTTGAACAGCTATTTTACATTTTGAAATTTATAATAAACATTTTGACTTTGAAATTCGAATTTTGGAATTAATGAGGTGCACAGGAAGAAATTTTTGAGAAAAAAAACATTCTTTTTATTATTATTATTATTATGTGAATTAGCGAATTGATTCTCTCCATACTTAACCGCACCTTAAAACGACTTACTTTAATTTATAATCTTTTAAAATAAACTCGTTTTTATTATGAAATAAACTTTAAGCCTAACTCAACCCATAAAACCGGTTTAATAGGAAGAGGTTTGCACCCACTTATATACTATGAAAAATCTCTAGTCGATGTGGAATTTCCAACAGTTTTAATAATAAGATTGAACATAATTATTTTCTCAAATTTTAGGTTTAGAAGTTTAATTATATATAAACAAGGATTGGTATAGTAAAATTATTATTATACTTTGTTGTCCTCTGTTGAAGAATAATGAATTTAAGTCAATGACAAACTAAGTCAATAAGCAACATATATATGGCTCACAAACAACGTTCACGTTCACACTGCTCTTAAAATACTACTAATTACTCATCAGCCCTAAACTTTTCATATAATGCGTAAATCTCCTAAGAAATAAGATATATAAAACATCAAATAACAATCAAATCAAATTTAGATATAAAAAATAATTAATCTTTATATTGATTAAATTAAATACTATTGTAAATATTAAAAAATTATTGATATTTAAAATAATTTTATTATTAATAAAAATTTATAAAATAATTTTTAAATTGGTATCTAAATTAGCTATCAAGATTTTAACTACTAATATTTTAGATTTTAAATTAATCTCTTAAAGACTAACAAAGACTAATTTAGAATATATGTAATTAATAGTTAAAATTTTGGTAGCTAATTATTAGATACCAATCTAAATATTTGTTAATAATAAAAATTACTTTTAGATATCAATAAAATTTTAGTCTATAAAATTGTTTTTAATTTAAGTAAGTAATTATTTTTTTCTTTAAAATTAGTTTTTATTTAATAAAATATTTATTTCAATAATAAAATATTTGTTTTTAATAACCACTTAAAATGATTTAATTTTTAAATAATAATAAAAAATATAAAATAATGATCTTATAGAATCTGAATGATTTTAAAATATCACTTTAGTTTTATGAGATAAAATTTAAACTTAATTTATATGTTATAATTTAATTATTGATGAGATCTCTAATAAATTAAATTAAATTAATTAGACATAGGAGATAATAAGAATATGTTGTAAATTGACTCTTGTTTTTAAATTAAAAATAATATTTACTTAAAAAATAAATAATTATTTTTATTGAAAATTTCATATCATCAAGTATAAAGAAATTCTTAGTATGCAAATGAATACATATTTTATTTTTTAAATCAATTTTGTAAAGTTAAATTAAACTTAATTTTAATTTTTAATAATTTTGATTAATGTTCTGTTATTCACGTGATGCATATGTTGTTACTCACCACCGTAAACAGTCCATAATTTGCCTCCATTCATTTCCAAAAAGCATTAATTCTTTCGTATACTTATTTGACTTATTCTTTTTTGAAATGTTAATATCTTTATCTATGTGCAAAAGGCATCATTCTAAATATCTATGTGCAGATAGTAATTTTATTTTCCTTAACTGTTAATTATTTTATGGTACACACTAATTAATACAGTGAAGAAAAATGTTATTATCTCCTTTTTAATACAGCTTAATAAGGTTATGTTTTCTACCTTAAACTTAGTTACATATTTTCCACATTAAATTATCATTATTTTAACAATTTTATTACTTAAGTTTTTCATTATATTTTCTATTTTTCATGTATTTCATTGATATATTAAATATATAATGACATGTAAAAAAAATAAAAAAAATCAAAACCATATCACTTTACTAGATTAGTACCACAACTACCATTTTTTCTTCCGATACCTCAAATAATAACAATCATTTATCATCATATGAAAAAATTATTATTAAAAAAATAAAAAATAAAAAAATATGAAAAACTAGATCAAAACTCATATGTTAACAAAAACCATACATAGGTAGACTATACCTATTAATAAGGAAATCTAAGAACAGATTAGATGGAAACTTATTATACCAATGAAAGAATTTTTTATGAATAAATGTTTACCATTTTCATTGGCAAGATGTGTGTGCAAATAAAAGATTATGATGAAAAGAAAAACGAGTGATAAAATGTAAAATGATAACTGAATAAGTGATGGAATCATGGAATTTTTCAAGTAACACGAATTAGGTTTCGAGTA
>Ga0123342_1003070_pt1 | contig 27171 bp, 26 predicted proteins | sample Turbeawhitnodule_FD_89960 | JGI IMG/M metagenome (GOLD analysis project Ga0123342, IMG submission 89960) | Root nodule microbial communities of legume samples collected from Mexico - Turtle bean Mexico white nodule | ecosystem: Host-associated > Plants > Roots > Nodule | place: Mexico: Nepantla...
CTTGAAAATGGGGTTCCAAAAGGAGGAAGACAGCTGGATCTTTCGAAGGAATGCTGCAAATAGAGCTGAGAATGAAGCAGCTAATCCAGGAGATGAAGAAGAAGAAAATGTTGATGGTGTGCAACACATGGATGAGTCACCAGTTCACTCTTTTGCAAATGAGGATGTTGCTGCTACAAGCCAAAATGCATTGGTAGCATATCAGGAACCTGTGCATAGAGGTGAACCTCTTCCATGTTCGAAAGGCAAGTTCTAAATAGGCTAGATACACTCCCATACGACCAAAAGGAGTACTATGAAATGACTCAAGCCAGGTTTCAACACTTGGATGACCAAATTGAAGGAGTTCAAGAGCAGCTAGCCGAGCTTTACCACTATAACAAGTGATCTTTACATAGTTTTCATCCTCTATGTCTTGTTGAACAATTGGTTTTCTCTGTTCTTTTTTCTTTATGCATCGGTTTTAATTTTGTTTTGGTTTGTAATCGACCTATAAACTGGCTTTAGTTTGAACTGTTATGCATATCTGGGGTATGCTTCTTTTATTCAATGTTCTACTCTGTTTGATGAACCCAAAGGGGGAGAAGGACAAATGAAAGAGTGTTCACATAAGTTGATGATTTGGCTCAACCTGTAGGGAGGTAGCACACAACTCATATATTGTTATATTCTGGTTTATCTCTAAATGTTGTTGTGCAGTTTGCTTGGAAGCTATTACAGTGCAGTTTTGATCATCAAGTATACAAAGCAAAAAGGTTTTTGTCTCCATCAAACAGGGGGAGATTGTTGGAGATGGATGAAGCTCATCTCAACCTTGCATTGGTGTGTTTGATGTAGTCTTTAGCTAGGTTGCTTTGGAGGTTCCTATGTGTCTTAGATGATTCTGTATTTTAGGCTTCTGTGTATTCAAGGTTGCCTTTTGCTGCATGACCCATCCTAGATGCCAAATCAAGGTAGTAAGATCAAGCTCATGATGTGGTTAAATGGTTTTGGAAAAGCTTTTTAAAGTTTTCTAAATTTGATACAGTACAAAAATAAATATGTTTTATTGAGAAGCAATCGGTTTATTTCTGCTCTGTTAAAGGCCTTTCGAAATTCTGTTAGGGCACCAAAGGTAAAGCTCAGTCTGTTATTTCAGTTAGGCTGAGCTGGCAGTTTTGTTAACATTTAACCTGTTGTTTTTAAAATCAATATGTTCTTTTCACCTCTGTTACACTGTAAATAAGCTTCTTTTGCGAAAATTTGATAAGCTCAATTCACCCCTCCCCTCTTGAACTTAGACACTGTTTAACTCTAACAGTCAGCACCGGGCTAAGAATCAATGAGTAAGAAAAATAGTTTCAAGCTTAGAAACAGTGTACCTTTACTAGGGATCTCAACTCCCTTTTATAGGCTATTTTTAGGTTAACTCACTGTCCCCACCTTTCTCTCACCAGATCCTTACCTCTAGTGAAATTAGGTTTACTGGGAGGACCTTCCTTTTCGTGAGTACAAAATCCAACAGTATGGCCGCCAGGGGACTAAATCATGTACCAACTCTTGCGGGATCCATCTGTTCTGTAGGTGCTGTAATTCTTCATGTGCCATGCATGCAACTTTCCCTGAAAAACCATAGCGCTCTTGGGCCTTAGCGCCTTCAAGGAATATTTACTTGTGCTAGACCCGAATGTACTATACACACCACATGCAAGAACTCTCCCGTGAATTAGGTCTTTCTTATATCTAGGTTTCAACACATACTATTTCTGGGGCCCTGCTTACATGGCCCATTATCGCGACCAAATCACCGAGCCGACCTGCTACACAGGTGCCGATGTCGATGTCTGATACCGATGTCCGAGGTGATGGATTTGTGTCTTCTTCTTTGCGTTTTTTAGGTGAACTAGCGGAAGCTCCATGGATTGTTGGAGAAACAATGCTCTCCTAAGAGTTGTGATAGCTTTGAAGGTGCATGAGAAGTATGAAGAGTAGGAGTGGTTCGGCCAACTCCCTTTGTAGGTGAACGTTTGAAGTTTAAAAGCCTGTTCCTAAGAGAGTTTAGGCAAGGAGGGAGAATGACACAATTTTGACAGCATTTCACTATTCAATTAATATTGCAAATACATGAGCCAAGCCCTCTTATTTATAGTGTTTAGAGGGCAGAAAATTGAAAAGAAAGTGGAGGGAAATTCAAATGAGAAGCATTTGAATTTGGAGCCATATCCTAGTCACAAGGAAAGTGTGACTTGGTTTCTTTTTTTTTGGCACCTCCTACACCTTTTTACGTCACATGCAAGGTGTACACCTCTCTTTATGGTACCATCTGTGTTGTTGGGAGTAATAATATTGATCGTACCATCAATGTTGTGGGTAGTAATAATACTGATGGTACCAACAATGTTGATTGTAATAATAATACTGATGGTACCATCAGTTTCGATGGTAGTAATAATACTGATGGTACCATCAGTGTTGTTGGTAGTAATAATAGTGATGGTACCATCAGTGTTGATAGTAGTAATAATACTGATGGTACCATTAGTGTTCATGGTAGTAATAATACTGATGGTACCATCAGTGTTGATGGTAGTAATAATACTGATGGTAACATCAGTGTTGACGGTAGTAATAATAGTGATCGTAATATCTGTGTTGATGGTAGTAATACTACTGATGGTACCATCAGTGTTGATGGTAGTAATAATACTGATGGTACCATCAGTGTTGATGGTAGTAATAATACTAATGGTACCATCAGTGTTGATGGTAGTAATAGTACTGATGGTACCATCAGTGTTATTGGTAGTAATAATACTGATGGTACCAACTGTGTTGTTGGTAGTAATAATACTGATGGTACAATCAGTGTTGTTGGTAGTAATAATACCGATGGTACCAACTTTGTAGTTGGTAGTAATAATACTGATTGTACCATCAGTGTTGTTGGTAGTAATAACACTGATGGTACCAACAATGTTGTTGGTAGTAATAATACTGATGGTACGATCAGTGTTGATGGTAGTAATACTAATGATGGTACCATCAGTGTTGATGGGAATAATAATACAGATGGTACCATCTGTGTTGTTGGTAGTAATAATAGTGATGACACCATTAGTGTTGTTGCTAGTAATAATAATGATGGTACCATCAGTGTCGTTGGTAGTAATAATAGTGATGTACCATCAGTGTTGATGGTAGTAATAATACTCATGGTACCATAAGTGTTGATGGTAGTAATAATAGTGATCTAATATCAGTGTTGATGGTAGTAATAATACTAATGGTACCATCAAAGGTGTTGGTTGTAATAATACTAATGGTACCATCAAAGGTGTTGGCAGTAATAATACTGATGGTACCATCAGTGTTGTTGGCAGTAATAATACTGATGGTTATATCAGTGTTGTTTGCAGTAATAATACTGATGGTACCAACTGTGTTGTTGGTAGTAAAAATACTGATGGTACCATCAGTGTTGTTGGTAGTAAAAATTCTGATGGTACCATCAGTGTTGTTGGTAGTAATAATACTAATGGTACCAACAGTGTTGTTGGTAGTAATAATGTTGATGGTACCATCAGTGTTGTTGGGAGTAATAATACTGATGGTACTAACAGTGTTGTTGGGAGTAATAATGTTGATGGTACCATCAGTGTTGTTGGGAGTAATAATACTGATGGTACGAACAGTGTTTTTGGTAGTAATAATGCTGATGGTACCATCAATGTTCGTGGTAGTAATAATACTTATGGTACCAACTGTGTTGTTGGTAGTAATAATACTGATTGTACCATCAGTGTTGTGTGTAGTAATAATACCAATGATACCAACTATGTTGTTGGTAGTAATAATACTAATGGTACCATCAGTGTTGTTGGTAGTAAGAATACTGATGGTACAAACTGTGTTGTTCGTAGTAATAATACTGATGTTACCATCAATGTTGTTGGTAGTAATAATACTGATGGTACCATCAGTGTTGTTGGTAGTAATAATACTGATGGTACCAACAATGTTATTGATAGTAATAATACTGTTGGTACGATCAATATTGATGGTAGTAATAATAATGATGGTACCATCAATGTTTATGGGAATAATAATACTGATGGTACCATCTGTGTTGTTGGTAGTAATAATAGTGATGACAACATCAATGTTGTTGCTAGTAATAATATTGATGGTACCATCAGTGTTGTTGGTAGTAATAATAGTGATGGTACCATCAGTGTTGAGGGTACCATCAATGTTGATGGTAGTAATAATACTGATTGTACCATCAGTGTTGTTGGTAGTAATAAAACTAATGGTACCAACTGTGTTGATGGTAGTAATAATAGTGATCGTAATATCAATGTTGATGGTAGTAATAATAGAGATCGTAATATTAGTATTGATGGTAGTAATAACAGTGATGGTACCATCAGTGTTGTTGGTAGTAATAATAGTGATGGGACCATCAGTGTTGATGGTAGTAATAATACTAATGGTACCATCAGTGTTGATGGTAGTAATAATACTGATGGTACCATCAGTGTTGATGGTAGTAATAATACTGATGGTACCATCAGTGTTGATGGTAGTAATAATACTGATGCTACCATCAGTATTGATGGTAGTAATACTACTGATGGTAACATCAATGTTATTGGGAGTAATAATACTGATGGTACCATGAATGTTTTTGGTAGTAATAATACTGATGGTAGCATCAGTGTGTATGGTAGTTATAATACTGAAGATATCATCAGTGTTGTTGGTAGTAATAATACTGATGGTACCAACTGTGTTGTTGGTAGTAATAATATTGATGGTACCATCAATTTTGTTGGTAGTAATAATACTGATGGTACCAACAGTGTTGTTAGTAGTAATAATACTGATGGTACCATCAGAGTCGATGGTAGTAATAATATTGATAGTACCATCGGTGTTGATGGGAGTAATAATACTGATGGTACCATCAGTGATGTTTGTAGTAATAATGCTTATGACACCATCAGTGTTGTTGCTAGTAATAATAATGATGCTACCATCAGTGCTTTTGGTAGTAATAATACTGCTGGGACCATGAGTGTTGATTGTAGTAATAATATTGATGGTACCATCAGTTTCGATGGTAGTAATAATAGGGATGGTACCATCAATGTTAATGGTAGTAATAATACTGATGGTACCATCAGTGTTGTTGGTAGTAATAATACTGATGGTACGATCAGTATTGATGGTAGTAATAATAATGATGGTACCATCAATGTTCATGGGAATAATAATACTGATGTTACCATCTGTGTTGTTGGTGGTAATAATAGTGATGACAGCATTAATGTTGTTGCTAGTAATAATATTGATGGTACCATCAGTGTTGTTGGTAGTAATAATAGTGATGGTACCATCAGTGTTGATGGTACCATTAATGTTGATGGTAGTAATAATACTGATGGTAGCATCAGTGTTGTTGGTAGTAATAAAACTGATGGTACCAACTGTGTTGTTGGTAGTAATAATTTTGATGGTACCATCAGTGTTGTTGGTAGTATTAATACTGATGGTACCATCAATGTTGATGGTAGTAATAATAGTGATCGTAATATCAATGTTGATGGTAGTAATAATAGTGATCGTAATATCAGTGTTGATGGTAGTAATAATAGTGATGCTACCATCAGTGTTGTTTGTAGTAATAATAGTGATGGTACGATCAGTGTTGATGGTAGTTATAATACTGATGATATCATCAATGTTGTTGGTAGTAATAATACTGATGGTACGATCAGGGTTGATGGTAGTAATAATACTAATGGAACCATCAGTGTTGATGGTATTAATAATACTGATGGTACCATCAGTGTTGATGGTAGTAATAATACTGATGGTACCATCAGTGTTGATGGTAGTAATACTACTGATGGTAACATCAGTGTTATTAGGAGTAATAATACGGATGGTACCATCAGTGTTATTAGGAGTAATAATACGGATGGTACCATGAATGTTTTTGGTAGTAATAATACTGATGGTACCATCAGTGTTGATTGTAGTTATAATACTGATGATATCATCAGTGTTGTTGGTAGTAATAATACTGATGGTACCAACTGTATTTTTGGTAGTAATAATATTGATGGTACCATCAGTTTTGTTGGTCGTAATAATACTGATGATACCAACAGTGTTGTTGGTAGTAATAATACTGATGGTACCATCAGTGTCGATGGTAGTAATAATATTGATGGTACCATCGGTGCTGATGGGAGTAATAATACTGATGGTACCATCAGTGATGTTTGTAGAAATAATATTTAAGACACCATCAGTGTTGTTGCTAGTAATAATACTGTTGCTACCATCAGTGCTTTTGGTAGTAATAATACTGAAGGGACCGTGAGTGTTGATGGTAGTAATAATACTGATGGTACCATCAGTTTCGATGGTAGTAATAATAGTGATGGTACCATCAGTGTTGTTGGTAGAAATAATATTAATGGTACCATGAATGTTGTAGGTAGTAATAATACTGATTGTACCAACTGTGTTGTTGGTAGTTAATATACTGATCGTACCATCTGTGTTGTTGGTAGTAATAATACTAATGCTACCAATAATGTTGTTTTTAGTAATAATACTGATGGTACCATCAGTGTTGTTGGGAGTAATAAAACTGATTGTACAATCAGTGTTGTTGGTAGTAATAATACTGATGGTACCGAACCTGTTGTGGGTAATAATAAAACTGATTGTATCATCAATATTGATGGTACCATCAACACTCATTGGTAGTAACAATACTGATGGTACCAATTGTCTTATTGGTAGTAATAATACTGTTGGTACCATCAATGTTGTTGGTAGTAATAATACTGATGGTACCATGAGTGTTATTGGGAGTAATAATACTGATGGTACCATCAGTGTTGTTGGTAGTAATAATACTGATGGTACGAAAATTGTTGTTGTTAGTAATAATACTGATTGTACAATTAGTGTTGATGGTAGTAGTAATACTAATGGTACCATCAATGTTGTTGGGAGTAATAATACTGATGGTACCAACTGTGGTGTTGGTAGTAATAATACTGATGGTATCATCAATGTTGTAGGTAGTAATAATACTGATGATACCAACTATGTTATTGGTAGTAGTAATACTGATGGTACCATTAGTGTTGTTGGTAGTAATAATATTGATGGTATCAACAATGTTGTTGGTGAAAATAATACTACTGGTACGATTAGTGTCGATGGTAGTAATAATCCTTATGGTACCATGAGTGGTGATGGTATTTATAATACTGATGGTACCATCAGTGTTGATGGTAGTAATACTATTGATGGTACCATGAGTGTTGATGGTAGTAATAATACTGATTGTAATATCAGTGTTGATGGTAGTAATAATACTGATGGTACGAACAGTGTTGTTGGCAGCAATAATACTGATGGTACAATCAGTGTTATTGGTAGTAATAATACCGATGGTACCAATTATGTTGTTGGTAGTAATAATATTGATGGTACCACTGTGTTATTCCTAGTAATAATACCAATGGTACCAACTTTGTTGTTGGTAGTAATACTATTGATTGTACCATCAGTGTTGTTGGTAGTAATAATACTGATGGTACCAACAATGTTATTTGTAGTAATAATACTGATGATACGATCAGTATTGATGGTAGTAATAATAATGTTGGTACCATCAATGTTCATGGGAATAATAATACTGATGGTACCATCTGTGTTGTTGCTAGGAATAATATTGATGGTACCATCAGTGTTGTTGGTAGTAATAATACTGATGGTACTATCAGTGTTGATGGTAGTAATAATAGTGATGGTAGCATCAGTGTTGATGGTAGTAATAATACCGATGGTACCATCAGTGTTGTTGGTAGTAATAATACTGATGGTACCAACTGTGTTGTTGGTAGTAATAATACTGATGGTACCATCAATGTTGTTGGTAGTAATAATACTGATGGTACCAACAATGTTGTTGGTAGAAATAATACTGATTGTACCATCAGTGTTGATGGTAGTAATAATAGTGATCGTAATATCAATGTTGATGGTAGTAATAATAGTGATCGTAATATGAGTGTTGATGGTAGTAATAACATTGATGGTACCATTAGTGTTGTTGGTAGTAATATTAGTGATGGTACCATCAGTGTTGACGGTAGTAATAATACTGATGGTACCATCAGTGTTGATGGTAGTAATAATACTGATGGTACAATCAATGTTGATGGTAGTAATAATACTGATGGTAACATCAGTGTTGATGGTAGTAATAATACTGATGGTACCATCAGTGTTGATGGTAGTAATACTACTGATGGTACCATCAGTGTTATAGGTAGTAATAATACCGATGGCACCAACTGTGTTGTTGGGAGTAATAATACTGATGGTACCATGAATGTTTTTGGTAGTAATAATACTGATGGTACCATCAGTGTTGATGGTAGTTATAATACTGATGGTATCATCACTGTTGTTGGTAGTAATAATACTGATGGTACCAAATGTGTTGTTGGTAGTAATAATACTGATGGTACCATCAGTTTTGTTGGTAGTAATAATACTGATGGTACCAACAGTGTTATTGGTAGTAATAATACTGATGGTACCATCAGTGTCAATGGTAGTAATAATATTGTTGGTACCATCAGTGTTAATGGGAGTAATAATACTGATGGTACCATTAGTGATGTTTGTAGTAATAATATTGATGACACCATCAGTGTTGTTGCTAGTAATAATACTGATGCTACCATCAGTGCTTTTGGTAGTAATAATACTTATGGGACCATGAGTGTTGATGGTAGTATTAATACTGATGGTACCATCATTTTCGATGGTAGTAATAATAGTGATGGTACCATGAATGTTGTTAGTAGTAATATACTGATTGAACCAACTATGTTGTTGGAAGTTAATATACTGATCGTACCATCTGTGTTGTTGGTAGTAATAATACTAATGCTACCAATAGTGTTGTTGTTAGTAATATTACTGATGGTACCATCATTGTTGTTGGGAGTAATAAAACTAATTGTACCATCAGTGTTGTTGGTAGTAATAATACTGATGGTACCAACACTGTTGTGGGTAGTAATAAAACTGATTGTATCATCAATGTTGATGGTAGTAGTAATACTGATGGTACCATCAATTTTGTTGGTACTAATAATACTGGTGGTACCATCAGTGTTGTTGGTAGTAATAATATTGATGGTTCCAACTGTGTTGTTGGTAGTAATAATACTGATGGTACTATCAGTGTTGTTGGTAGTAATAATACTGATGGTACCAATAGTGTTATTGGTAGTAATTATACTGATGGTACCATCGGTGTGTATGGGAGTAATAATACTTATGGTACCATCAGTGTTGTTTGTTGTAATAATATTTGAGAGCACCTGTACCGTCCCGTTCCCGGGCGTTGACCAAAGTTAAAGTCAAAGTCAACGCTAATTCTAAAGTCAACATATGTTGGGACCCCTAAAGGGGCCCTAGGGTAGAAAGTCAACAGGTTGACTGCTTGAGGCGTCGCCAGGCATGTGTGTCGCTAGGAGTAGGCGTCGCCAGCGTGAGGCATCGCCAAGGAGTGGCGTCGCCGGATTAAGGCTTCGCCAGGATAAGGCCTCAACGGTTTCACCCATTGATACCCACGGGTAGGAAAGACCGTGGAGGGGGCGACACCACGAGAGGCCCCAATACCTCAAATCAGTAATAAAGAAAAGAGACAGGTGGCTTCAAGGCCATAGTTCTAATACTAGTGAGGAGTAACCTGATTTGTGAAGTACCCACGCCACCTCTGGGAGACCCCTGGAACAGATACGACCCATGAGAGGGCCACACCCAAGGGCGAGCCATGTGCATGGTACTAGAGAAAGGTAGACACACTCCTAGGGTAAGTGACTAGAGGTTGGGGCGCATGAGTTGGCACCCAAAAAGTCACCCCCTTGTGCCAGATGCACTTCAAGAAAAGAGGACTTACACGATGGATTATCCCTAAGTTGGGTTACAACGCTGTAAGGCTCTCCACACAGAATAGCGATCAAGTCAGAAGAACACGTGGCAATAATCACTGGAACATCAATGTTTTCCTGTAATTTCGCTAAGGTACACATTGATTTAGTTTACGTTTCGAACGCTTTAAAGCACTTTCAATGTTTTAAATTCTTTAAACGTTTTAAACGCGTTGAAGGTTTTTATACGCTTTAAATGCGCTTTAAGACGCCCTAAATGCTTTAGATGTTAAAAGGGGCTTTAGACGTTAAAAGGGGCTTTAGACGTTTGGGACAAGGGGGGATTTTGAGTTCTAAGTTTTACACACACTAACCCTAGTTGTTTTGCTCACGCACCCACTGTACGCACATGCAATTAGGGAAGAAAGAACTAGTTATTCAGTTATTTAACAACCTTCAGAGCATCTCGTCACGGTGCTCCGATACGGAGGTGTATCATATTTGATGTTTCTCGCCAGCTGACTTGATCTTCAGAGTGCAAACGGCCGCAAGGGCGCCCCTTTGTTCACTTCTTTTCAGGTACACACTGACGGTGCAGAACGATGGTGCCCTAGCTCGCAAGGATAAGCCACGCGCAAAGACATCCCTGGTCAAATGGCAGGAACAACACCATCAGTGTTATTGCTAGTAATAATATTGATGCTACCATCAATGTTGTTGGTTGTAATAATACTCATGGCACCATCAGTGTTGTTGCTAGTAATACTACTGATGGTACCATCAGTGTTGTTGGTAGTAAAAATATTGATGGTACCATCAGTGTAAATGATAGTAATAATACTGATGGTCCCATCAGTTTTGATTGTACCATCAGTGTTGTTGATAGTAATAATACTGATGCTACCATCAGTGTTTTTGGTAGTAATAATACTGATGTGACCCTCAGTGTTCTTGGTAGTAATAATACTGATGGTACCACCAGTGTTGATGGTAGTACAAAGACTGATGGTACCATCTGTGTTGTTGGGAGTAATAATACTTATCGTACCATCACTGTTTTTGGAAGTAATAATAATGATGGTACCATCAGTGTGGATGGTAGTAATAATACTCATGGTACCATCATTTTCAATGCTAGTAATAAAAGTGATGGTACCATCAGTGTTGTTGGTAGTAATAATTCTGATGGTACCATCAGGGTTGATGGAAGTAATACTACTGATGGTACCATTAGTATTGACGGTTGTAATAATACTGATTGTACCATCAGTGTTGATGGTAGTAATAGTACTGATGGTACCAACACTGTTGATTGTAGTAATAGTACTTATGGTACCATCACTGTTGATGGTAGTAATACTACTGATGGTACTATCAGTGTTTATGGTACTAATACTAATGATGGTACCATTAGTATTGATGGTAGTAATAGTAGTGATGGTACCATCAGTGTTGATGGTAGTAGAAGTATTGATGGTACCATCAGTGTTGATGGTAGTAATAATACTCATTGTACCATCAGTTTTGATGGTAGTAATAATACTGATGCTACCATCAGTGATGATGGGAGTAATAATACTGATAGTACCATCAGTGTTGTTGGTAGTAATAATACTGATGGCACAATCGGTGTTGTTTCTAGTAATAATACTGACGGTACCATCAGTGTTGTTGGTAGTAATAATACTGATGGTACCATCAGTGTTAATGATTGTAATAATACTGATGGTACCATCAGTGTTGATGGTACAATCAATGTTGATGGTAGTAATAATATTGATGCTACCATCAATGTTTTTGGTAGTAATAATACTAATGGGACCGTCACTGTTGTTGGTAGTAATAATACTGATGGTACCATGAGTGTTGATGGTAGAAGGAATACTGATGGTACCATCTGTGTTGTTGGGAGTAATAATACTTATCGTACCATCAGTGTTTTTGGAAGAAATAATATTCCTGGTACCATCAGTGAGAATGGTAGTAAAAATACTAATGGTACCATCACTTCCAATGTGAGTAATAAAAGTTATGGTACCATCAGTGTTGTTGGTAGTAATAATATTAATGGTACCACGAATGTTGTTGGTAGTAATAATACTGATTGTACCAACTGTGTTGTTGGTAGTTAATATACTGATCGTACCATCTGTGTTGTTGGTAGTAATAGTACTGATTGTTCCAGCACTATTGATGGTAGAAATAGTACTGATGGTACAATCACTGTTGATGGTAGTAATACTACTTATGCTACTATCAGTGTTGATGGTAGTAATACTACTGATGGTACCATTAGTATTTATTGTAGTAATAGTAGTGATGGTATCATCAATTTTAATGGTAGTAGAAGTACTGATGGTACCATCAGTGTTGATGGTGGTAATAATACTAATGGTACCAACAGTGTTGATGATAGTAATAATACTGATGCTACCATCGTGTTGATGGGAGTAATAATACTGACGGTACCATCAGTGTTGTTGGTAGTATTAATATTGATGGTACCATCAGTGTTGTTGGTAGTAATAATACTCACGGTACCAACAATGTTGTTGGTAGGAAAAATACTGATGGGTATAACAGTGTTGATGGTAGTAAAAATACTGATGCTACCATCAGTGTTGACGGGAGTAATAATACTAACGGTAGCACCAGTGTTGTTGGCAGTACTAATACTGATGTTACCATCAGTGTTGTTGCTAGTAATAATACTGATGGCACCAACGGTGTGGATGGTAGTAATAATACTCATGGTACCATCAGTGTTGATGGTAGTAATAATACTGATGGTAGCATCAGTGTTGTTGGTAGTAATAATACTAATGGTTCCATCAGTGTTTTTGGCAGTAATAATACTGATGGTGCCATTAGTGTTGTTGGTAGTAATAATACTGATGCTAGCATCAGTGTTGTTGGTAGTAATAATACTAATGGTTGCATCAGTGTTTTTGGCAGTAATAATATTCATGGTACCATTAGTGTTGTTGGTAGTAATAATACCGATGGTACCATCAGTGTTGTTCATAGTAATAATACAGATGGTACAATCAGTGTTAATGGTAGTAATAATACTGATGGTACCATCAGTGTTGTTAGGAGTAACAATACTGATGGTACCATCTGTGTTGTTGGTAGTAATAATACCGATGGTACCACAAGTGTTGTTGGTAGTAATAATACTAGTGGTGCCATAAGTTTCCAAGGATTTAATAATACTGATGGTACCATCAGTGTGTTTGGAAGTAATAATTCTGATGGTACCATCAGTGCTGACGGTTGTAATACTATTGATGGTACCATCAGTGTTGATGATAGTAATAATACTGATGGTAGCATCAGTGTTGTTGGTTGAAATAATACTAGTGGTACCATCGGTGTTGATGGTAGTAATATTACTGATGGTACCATCAGTGTTGATAATAATAATAATGTTGATGGTACCAACAGTGTTGTTGGTTGTAACAATACTGTTTATAACATCAGTCTTGATGGTAGTAATAATAGTAATGGTACCATCACTGTTGATGGTAGTAGTAATACATATGGTACCATCAATATTGTTGGGAGTAATAATACTGATGGTACCATCAATGTTGATGGTAGTAATAATATTGATGGTAACATCAGTGTTGATGGTAGTAATAATACTAATGGTACAATCAATGTTGATGGTACTACTAATACAGATGGTACCATCAGTATTGTTGGGAGTAATAATACTGATTGGACCATCAGTTTATTTGGTAGTAATGATACCAATAGTACCATTAGTGTTGTTGGTAGTAATAATACTGATGGTACAATTAGTGTTGATGGTAGTAATAATATTGATCGTACCATCAATGTTGATGGTACCATTAGTGTTTTTGGTATTATTAATACTGATGGTACCATCAGTGTTGGTATTAATGATACTGATGGGACCATCATTTTGATGATAGTAGTAATACTGATCGTTCCATCTGTGTTGTTGGGAGTACTAATACTGATGGTACCATTAGTGGTGTTGGTAGTAATAATACTAATGGTACCATCAGTCTTGATGGTAGTAACAATCTTGATGGTACCATAAGTGTTGATGGTAGTAATAATACTTATGTTACCATTAGTGTTGATGGTAGAAAAAATCTTGATGGTACCATCAGTGTTGTTGGTAGTAATTATATTGATGGCACCATTAGTGTTGTTGCTAGTAATATTACTGATAGTACCATTAGTGTTGTTGATAGTAATAATACTGATGCTACAATCAGTGTTGATGGTAGTAATAATATTGATGGTACCATCAGTGTCGATTGTAGTAATAATACTGATGGTACCATCAGTGTTTTTGGTAGTAGTAATACTGATGGTACCTTCAATGTTGTTGGTAGTAATAATACTGATGGTACAATCAGTGTTGATGATAGTAGTAATACTCATTGTTCCATCTGTGTTATTGGGAGTAATAATACTGATGGTACCATCAATGTTGTTGGTAGTAATAATACTAATGCTACCACAAGTCTTGATGGTAGTAATAATACTGATGGTACCATCAGTGTTGTTGGTAGTAATAATACTGATGGTACCAACAATGTTATTGGTAGTAATAATACTGATGATACGATCAGTATTAATGGTAGTAATAATACTAATGGTACCATCAGTGTTGATGGTAGTAATATTACTAATGGTACCATCAGTGTTGATGGTAATAATAATACTGATGGTACCAACATTGTTATTGGTAGTAATAATATTGATGGTACCATCAGTGTTGATGGTAGTAATAATACTGATGGTACCATCAGTGTTTTTGGTAGTAATAATACTTATGATACCATTAGTGGTGTTGGTAGTAGTAATACTGATGGGACCATCATTTTGATGATAGTAGTAATACTGATCGTTCCATCTGTGTTGTTGGGAGTACTAATACTGATGGTACCATCAGTGTTGTTTGTAGTAATAATACTGATGGTACCATTAATCTTTATGTTAGTAATAATATTGATGGGACCATAAGTGTTGTTGGCAGTAATAATACTAATGGTACCATCAGTGTTGTTCCTAGTAATAATACTGATTGTCTTATTAGTGTTGTTGGCAATAATAAGACTAATGGTAACACAAATTTTGACGGTAGTAATAGTACTGATGGTACCATCAGTGTTGATGGTAGTAATAATACTAATGGTACAATCAATGTTGATGGGAGTAATAAATCTTATGGTACCATCACTTTTGTTTGCAGTAATAAGACTGATGGCACCGTCATTGTTGTTGGTAGTAATAATACTGATGGTACTATAACTGTTGTTGGTAGTAATAATACTGATGGTTCCATCAGTGTTGTTGGTAGTAATAATACTGATGGTACCATCAGTGTTAATATTTGTAATAATACTAATGGTACCATCAGTGTTGATGGTAGTAGTAATACAGATGGTACCATTAATATTGTTGGGAGTAATAATACTGATGTTACCATCAGTTTTTTTGGTAGTAGTAGTACTTATGTTACCATCAGTGTTGATGGTAGTAATAATACTGATGTTACCATCAGTGTTGATGGTTGTAACAATCTTGATGGTAGCATTAGTGTTGTTAGTAGTAATAATAGTGATGGCACCATCAGTGTTGTTGCTAGTAATAATACTGGTAGTACCATTAGTGTTGTTGGTAGTAATAATACTGATGGTAAAATCAGTGTTGATGGTAGTAATAATACTTGTGTACTGACCCTTCTTCGGGTGTTGACCAAGGTCAAACATACGGTGGGACCCGCCAAGGGGCTCCAAGGATGAAAGTGAGTGTGTTGACCGCTTTGGGCGTCGCCAGGTATAGGTGTCGCCAGGTGTGGGCGTCGCCAGGTGTGGGCGTCGCCAGGTGAGGGCTTCGCCAGGTGTGGGCGTCGACAGGTGTGGCCGTCGCAAGGTGTGGGCGTTGACAGGTGTGTGCGTCGCCATGTGTGGGCGTCGCCAAGTTTAAGCGTTCCCACCTTAAAGGTGTGACTCGTTGTCCTAAGAGCGTGCTTTGGCCCAGATGGTGCCACCCCCCGATACCCACGGGTAAGGAAGACCGTGGAGGGGGCGAAATGGTAAGGGGCCACGGTACGGGCGTGGAGGCCTCGGGCCCCGGTACCTCAGAACAGTAATAAAGAAAAGAGAAAGGTGGCTTCAAGGCCATATTTCCAGTACCAGCAGGGAGTGACCTGACTCGCGAAGTACCCACGCCACCTTTGGAGAACCCCTGGGACAGACACGACCCGGGAGAGGGCCTCGTCCCCGGGATAGTCTACGTGCGTAGTACGAGAGGAAGGCTGAGATACTCCCAAGGCGAGTGACTAAGGGCTGGGGTCATGAGTTGGCACCCAGGTACTCACCCCCTATGCCAGATGCACTTCGAGGAGGGAAGACTTACGCGTTGGGTTTTCCCTAAGTTGGGTTACAGCATCGTAAGGCCTTCCACGTGAAGTTGCGCTTAAGTCATAAGTGACACGTGGCAATAACACTAAAACCCAAGGTACATAAGCTTTTCTGAAAGCTTAGTGAGGTACGTTTTACGTTCTGACATTCTTACGCACACTTGAATCATTGGTGAGCTTACACGTTGTACGCACGATTGATTTGAGCACCAGAGAGACGTTCGTTAGAATACAGTTACGCGCCTTCAGAGCACCACAGTTACGGTGCTCCGATACGGAGGTGCACAGTGTTTTCTGCGTACAGACTTGAGTGTCGGAGTGCAAACGGCCGCTAGGGCGCCCTTTATTCTTCTCTTTTTTAAGTACTCACGGCGGTGTAGGGTGAAGATCCGGAATCAAGAACGAGAGAGTCTTTGATACGCGAGTCGCAGCTACGCACCAACAACAATCTGGTCAACCGGAAGGAACATTAGTAATAATACAAATGGTACAATCACTGTTGTTGGTAGTAATAATACTGATGGTTCCATCAGTGTTGTTCGTAGTAATAATATTGATGGTACCATCAGTGTTGATGGTAGTAATAATACTAATAGTACCATCAGTGTTGATGGTAGTAGTAATACAGATGGTACCATCAATATTGTTTGGATTAATAATACTGATGGTACCATCAGTTATGTTGGTAGTAATAATATTGATAGTACCATCAGTGTTGATGGTAGTAATAATACTGATGTTACAATCAGTATTGATGATAGTATCAATCTTGATGGTACCATCAGTGTTAGTAATAATAATACTGATGGCACCATCAGTTTTGTTGCTAGTAATAATATTGATAGTAACATTAGTGTTGTTGGTTATAATAATACTGATGGTACAATCAGTGTTGATGGTAGAAATAATATTGATGGTACCATCAGTGTTGATGGTAGTAATAATACTGATGGTACCATAAGTGTTTTTGGAAGTAGTAATACTGATGGTACCATCAGTGTTGTTGGTAGTAATAATACTGATGGTACCATCAGTGTTGATGGTAGTAGTAATATTGATTGTACCATCAGTGTTGTTGGTAGTAATAATACAAATGTTACCATCAGTGTTGATGGAAGTAATAATACTGATGGTACCATTAGTTTAAATGGTAATAATAATACTGATGGTACCATCAGTGTATTTTGTAGTAATAATTCTGATGGTACCATCAGTGTTGATGGTAGTAATACTACTGATGGTACCATTAGTATTGATGGTAGTAATAGTATTGATGGTACCATCAGTGTTGATGTTAGTAATAATACTGATGGTACCATTAGGGTTGATGGGATTAATAGTACTGATGGTACCATCTGTGTTGTTGGAAATAATAATACTGATGGTACCATCAGTGTTGTTGGGAGTAATAATACTAATGAAACCATCAGTGTTGTTGCTAGTAATAATACTTATGGTACCATGATTGTTGATGGTAGTAATAGTACTGATCGTAATATCAGTGTTGATGGTAGTAATAATACAGATGGTACCATCAATTTTGTTGGTAGTAATAATACTGATGGTACCATCAGTGTTCTAGGTATTAATAATACTGATGGTACCATTAGTGTTGTTGGTAGTAATAAAATTGATGGTACCAACAGTGTTGATGGTAGTAATAGTACTGATGGTATATTCAGTGTTGATGGTAGTAATAGTACTGATGGTACCATCAGTGTTGTTGGTAGTAATAATACTGTTGTTACCATAAGTGTTGAAGGTAGTAATTATACTGATGGTACAATCAGTGTTGTTGGCAGTAATAATACTGATTGTACCATCAGTGTTGTTGCTAGTAATAATACTAATGTTACCATTAGTTTTTATGGTAGTAATAATACTGATGGTACAATCAGTGTTGTTGGCAGTAATAATACTGATGGTACCATCAATGTTGTTGGTACTAATAATACTGATGGTACCATCAGTGTTGTATGTAGTAATAATGTTGATGGTTCCAACTGTGTTGTTGGTAGTAATAATACTGATGGTACTATCAGTGTTGATGGTAGTAATAGTACTGGTGGTAATATCAGTGTTGATGGTAGTAATAATACTGATGGTACCATCAGTGTTGTTGGTAGTAATAATACTGATGGTACCATCAATGGTGTTTGTAGTAATAATATTGATGGTACCATTAGTGTTGTTGGTAGTAATAATACAGATGGTACCATTAGAGTTGACGGTAGTAATAATACTGATGGTACCATCAGTGTTGCTGGTAGTTATAATTCTGATGGTACCATCAGTGTTGATGGTAGTAATAGTACTAATTGTACCAGCACTATTGATGGTAGTAATAGTACTGATGGTACCATGAGTGTTGATTGTAGTAATACTACTGATGGTACTATCAGTGTTGATGGTGGTAATACTACTGATGGTACTATCAGTGTTGATGGTGGTAATATTACTGATGGTACCATTAATATTGATGGTAGTATAGTATTGATGGTACCATCAGTGCTGTTGGTAGTAATAATATTGTTGGTACCATCAGTGTTGTTGGTAGTAATAATACTGATGTTACCATCAGTGTTGTTGGTAGTAATAATATTGATTGTACCATCAGTGCTGATGGTATTAAGAATATTAATGGTTCCATCAGTGTTGTTGGCAGTAATAATACTAATGGTACCATCAGTGTTGTTGGTAGTAATAATTTTGATTGTACCATCAGTGTTGTTGGTAGTAATAATACTGATGGTAGCATCAGTGTTGATGGTAGTAATATTACTGATGGTACCATCAGTGTTGATGGTTGTAATAATACTGATGTTACCATCAGCTTCGATGATAGTAATAATACTAATGGAGGGCCAAAAACTATTAGAAAATTACTTTTATATGTCGTTTGTATCCAGTCAAGGAGGCACGTCCAAAAAAAACATAGAAAAAGATAAAAGGAATAAAAATCAGTACGTTCTCTTTTCGAAAAAAAAAATTTCCCAGTTTTGGTTGGTCTCGGTCTAAGACTTATTATGCCTTATTCCTCTGGGTTTTTATTTGAAATTTTTACCAAACATTCTTTATTGTTTGTATTGAGTTGTGGCTGAGATTTGAGCTTCAAAATCGTTCCACAAGATTTACAATGAATTTTTTATTCATCATTCGCATGACTGAAAGGAAGGTTTGTTTTTGTGTGAAACTGTTTGATCATTTTCTAACTGAATACTCGTCCATTTGAGCTTAAATTTGTCACGTTTCGTCCCAAATTATGTTGATATTCTTCCTTAGGATTTCCACAAGAAATTCTTTTTGGAAAATGTTCCAGAAACTTCTTGCAATCAAAGGTGCTCCTCTTTCCAGATTTCCGAAATTTTGCCCTAGTTTTTGCAATTTTATTCTGAGTTCATATTGCGCTAAAAAGTTCTGAAAACACTTAAACAACTACTTTCATATGTGTTTTGTATCGATTCAAGGAGGCACGTCAAAGAGAACACACATAAAAAGATATAAGGAAGAAAAGGCAGGACGTTCTGTTTTCGGAAAAACAAGTTTTTCAGTTTTGTTTGCTCTCGGTCTGGGACTTATTACGCCTTATGCCTTGGGTGTTTTGATTTTGAAATTTTTACCAAACATTCCTTATTGTGTGTATTCATTTGTGGCTAAGATTTGAGCCTCAAATTTGTTCCACAAGATTTGCAATGAATTTTTTATTCATTATTGCCATGACTGAAGGAAGGTTTCTTTCTGTGTGAAATTGTTTGATCATTTTCTAACTAAATACTCTTCCGTTTCAGCTTAAATTTGACGTGTTTCGTCCCAAATTATGTTGATATTTTTCCATAAGATTTGAACAAGAAATTATTTTTGGAAAATGTTCCATAAATTTCTTGCACTCCAAGGCCCTCCTCTTTCCAGAATTGCAAAATTTTGTCCTTGTTTCTGCAATTTTATTCTGAGTTCATATTACTCTGAAAAGTGCCAAAAACTCTTACAAAAGTACTTTCATATGTCGTTTATATCCAGACAAAGAGGCATGTCTAAAAGCAAAACATAAAAAAAGATACAAGGAAGAAAAGTCAGGACGTTCTCTTTTCGGAAAAACAATTTTCCCAGTTTTGTTTACTGAAATTTTTTATTTGAGCTAAAAAAATTTGTGTTTCGTCTCAAATTCTTTTAGGATTCTTACATAAGATTTCAACATGAAATTATTTTTGGAAAATGTTCCAGAAATTCTTGTAGTCCAAGGCGCTCCTCTTTCCATATTTGCAAAATTTTACCCTAGTTTATGTAATTTTATTCTGAGTTTATATTACGTGAAAAAGTTCCAAAAAACTTACATAAGTACTTTCATATGTCATTTGTATCCAGTCAAGGAGGCACGTCCAAAAAGAAAACACAGAAAAAGATATAAGGAAGAAAAATCAAGACGTTCTGTTTTGGGAAAAATAAATTTTCCAGTTTTGTTTGCTCTCGGTCTGGGACTTATTACGCCTTATTCCTTGGGTGTTTTGATTTGAAATTTTTCCCAGAGATTCCTTATTGTGTATATTCGGTTGTGGCTGAGATTTGAGCGTCAAATTCGTTCCACAACATTTGCAATGAATTTTTTATTCATCATTGCCACAACTGAAAGGAAACTTCGTTTTTGTGTGAAACTGTTTGATCATTTTCTAACTGAATACTCGTCCGTTTGAGCTGAAATTCATCCCAAATTCTGTTGGGATTCTTCCATAACAAGAAATTCTTTTTGGAAATGCTTCATAAACTTATTGCACTCTAATGCGCTCCTCTTTCTAAATATGCGAAATTGTGTCCTACTTTCTGCAATTTTATTATAAGTTCATATTACGCTAAAAAGTTTCATAAACACTTACACAAGTACTTTCATACGTCATTTGTATCCAGTCAAGGAGGCACGTCCAAAAAGAAAACACAGAAAAAGATATAAGGAAGAAAAGTTAGGACATTCTGTTTTTGGAAAAGCAAATTTACGAGTTTTGGTTACTCTTAATATAAGACTTATTACGCTTTATTCCTTGGGTGTTTAGATTTGAAATTTTTACCAGACATTCCTAATTGTGTGTATTTAGTTGAGACTGAGATTTGAGCCTCAAATTTGTTTCACAATGAATTTTTTATTCATCATTGTCATGACTGAAAGGAATATTTATTTATGTGTGAAACTGTTTGATCATTTTCTAACTAAATATTCGTCCTTTTGAGCTAAAATTTGTTACATTTTGTCCTAAATTTTGTTGAGATTCTTCCGTGAAGTGTATGAATAACTTTCCTCTTACACTTAAAAAAAAGATGTATGACTTGTGTTATGATAACATACAGGAATATAAATATGTATGACAAATAGTAGTGCATATACGTGTCATGGAAATCGGTATTGTTTCCATTATAATCTTATTATACGTGTTTTGGTTCTATTGATTTTCGTTTTTGATGGGTAAAAGATACATCTCGTATTTATTATAGGAATGTACATAAAAGGCAGCATTCCGCAATTTCATAATCCATTTTGATAATTATATATTCAAAATCAATTTTAATGATAAGTTTTCAAAATAATGTTGTGTTAAATTGAATTTTCTAATATTGTATCCACAACCCAGAATTAATTTTCCAAAAAAAATATTCAACAGATCAAAATCCATTCTAAAAAAAGCATACCCAAACATGCAATATGACAATTGACTTTCAACTTGGATAATTACTATCATAATTGCAATCCTGTTTAAATTACTAACTTATATTCATGCATATTGCAAAAGTTCAACTAAAAGGCGTTGGATAATAATATTAGCATATTATTTTGGAGACAATTTTTTTAACAATTATAATTTGTAATTACGATGACCAGGTTATCATAAAGATACATAACTATTTAATAGTTTTAGCTAAAGAAAATCCTAATCATCAGGGTCGCATTAATAAAACTACGCCTTTTTCAGGAGTCTTTTGACTGCTAGGAATGCAAAATAAACATGTAAATACTCGTTCAATATCTGAAAAGCCTAACTTTTTTCTACAAAAAATATTATTTGGAAGATACAGAATCATTCGAGTGCAAGTCATCTTGAAAAACAATTTTGGCTTGACCTCTCCTTTGGGCTAGAAGGATTAATCGTTCCAATCTCGAAGCTTTTCTTCCCAAGAAAACGAGAGAGCAACACGAACTAGATGATATAAAAGGAAAAACCAAAAGTAAAGTCGCTTTTTCTAGTGTTCCTAACAAAATTGATGTATCGACAAGTAAGATGAGTAGACGGAACGGTTACAGTAGCCCGTACTTGAATGAGGAGTTGTTTTCAATATCATTACTGAAAATCGGAATATCGGCAATGCATATAGTCAATTATGAGTTAAAATGGAGAATTCTTAAGATAATTATTAAACACAAGTCACCAATACGGGGGTTAACCAGATCATCTATATCCACATCCAAAGACCTCAGGGATTAACCACGATGTTTTGAGTTTTTTTGCTCCTTAAGTTGCTTAAGACACAGTTTCCCCTTCCTTTACAAATACCAGGCAATGACAATTTACAGCAGAGTTATTATCCATTTAATTTAAAGGGATCCTAGTTTCTCAAAATGCATTTTCCCATTTCATTTTGATTTCAAAAGGATAATCCTCTACTCTACCTTTTGTGGACTTAATAGAGAAACTTTTTATTATACTTTGTCATCATGGAACCACCACCTCGTCTCCTTAGGCGATCTGCCGTTTCTGCAGTTCTTTACATAGCGATCATTATCTTCAGGGCGTTGCTGCCAAAGAAATCAAGTCAAGGGTTTATCAGGACATGCCACCCATTTCATGATGGATCAATAACCTACCTAAACTCTCACCCGTAGAATTTAGCATTTATCAAATTAATGTTTGATAAAACCTTGGTTAAAAATATAGCATGTCCTATGTGTCCATTAATCCTATCACATCACATGGAATAAGTAGGAAAATACAAGATTCACAGTAAATAAATTAACACCTTTGTGGTCGAGCTTGAAAGCATTGAGAGAATACTGATGCAGATAGAACTAACTGTCATGGCAGGGGACCAGGAATCATACAATATATCTGCATAATTCCAAGCATATTAATGTCAGCTGACCACCAAAAAAACAGCAACTAGTTAATCATGCTTTTATCTAAATTTAGAAAGAAAAAAATGCCCAATTATAAACTAATACAAACTTCAATAAGGGGGTTTTCAGAGCTGATACTCCAATTTTAAAAACCGATTATTTAAATAAGAATAACATTATTGATTATGTCAAAGTATAACTACACATGAAATTCCCATAAGTGAAAAATGAATCATACCTCAACTTAGAAATCAAATATGAAAACAACAGAAGCAGCTCAGCCCAAATAGAATGGGAGAAAAAGATGAATATGAGCATTGAAATATAACTCAATGTTGCCAAATCATGAATCAATCAAGAATCATTTGTTGAATTTAGAAATATAAGCCATAAAATCATTCCAAATACTCCCTCTGATCCTGAACATAAGACACTTCTAACATAATCACATAGATCAATGAAAACAATAGTTTAGTTGATCTTTTAAAAATATTACCAATATACCAAATTAACATTCATTATAAATGACTTTTAGAATTATATTCTCATTATTCGTTAATACAAAATACAAATAGTTATAATATTTAATAGGTCTAAACAAGGAAAACAAAATATATAAAATGCCTTAGAAAAAAGGACCAACAATTCCTTGTAAAATGTGCCTTATAATAAAAACCAAAGGTATCAATATTTAATACTCAAAAGTATTTAAAATTAAAAACCTAAAACATAATGGAACTACTCAAAAGTATCAATAAGTTCTTAAATCTCACATCACCAAAGAAAAAGTAAGTTTCAATAATACTATAATGTCATTGAAAGCCAAGTCATAGGTAAATTAACAAGTCATAATTCTGTAAGTGCTCCTAATAATGATAGTTCATCCTAACAGTAATATATTATCGAGAAAAGTTCAAAGCTGAGGTAACACCTCTCCTTAGTCTCAGGAGCCACATAACGTTACTGCACTACTTGAAGCCTATAGTTCAAAAGAACAAATATAAAGCAACAATGCAGCAAAATTGGGTGCATATAGAATAAGCATGTGACTGTGTCAGGCTTCTATTGCAGAAGATTGATAATGGAGAAATGGAAAAACCAAATAGAGTGCATAGAGTCAGTGACTTAATGACTATATGATGCCCCTATTTCAAAAAGAATGAAAAACAGAGGAATGGAGTAATTAAATAAGGTGCATTTAATAACATATCTTCAGTTTATATTCGTTTGAGAATTTTAGCTTCTATGAAGTTTTTATGTCTCGTGAAAATTGGAATGGGAAAATGAACAAATTATTGGATCGTTTGTTTCATGTCTGTTACACAGAATCATATCAATGCTTTTTTATACTTCAGAATCACATCAATTTAAAATGGATCACACAGTTCAGAGCCATCTACAATTTACCAGAAAATACAAATTACTAGATTTCAAAATCAGCTGGGAAATTACAATTGTTCCATTCTCATACCAACACAAAACAAGATGTGCACGCATTGAAACACCAAAAAGAAAAACACTTAGCAGGAAGGACCCACACTTCTGACTTCTCTCTATTCCTGGCATATATACAATGGTTTAACTAGGATACCATCACAACTCAACCTTAATATAACATTCCTAGCATATTTACTATTGTGGTCCAATTACATTCTTGGGCATACCGAACCAAGGACATACACATCTGCAAAATTATCATGGCCGTTCACTCTTGTTTCGTAGATTTTCTATGGTTAATTAACTCATTAAATGTTAGCTGTTTTCAAATTTCAATTGGGTAATGCCAAGTGTTCCTAACAAATTTTCCTACTTAAAACAGTAAGTAACAACATTCACTATATTGAAACCTAAAGGTCTCACTCAATAGTTAACAATATATTCCTATTAATTAATTAGGACAATTCTTTTAGGAAAAAGATAGAACTACTCTTTTCAAATTACAAAAATAAATTGATTTTCTCAGGTACTAGGAGAACCCTAAACAAGTAAACAACCAATCGAAGCCCTCTTCCCAATAAGAAATTATAACATCGAAGTCGAGACTTGAAAGAAATTATAACCCGAAGCAGGTTACAAGAACAGCCAGTGTCTAAAAGAACCGACAACATGAAAAACAATACAAACAAACATGAAAACCAAAACAAACAAGCATAAAAAGCAACACATAACAAAACCATGTAACAAAAAGGCGTGCCACAGGATTATACCTCAAAACACGGCAACTACGTACCTAGACAAATATGACCGTTGCTGTAGATATGGGGATGCAGAGGAGCCGGATGCAAGAATATGACCTGTAGAAGCGTTAATAATAGAATAACAACAACAGCAGTGAAGAACAGAAGCCGATGCAGATTAAAGATAAATTTGTGCAGGGAAGGGGCAAAAGAGGAACCTGGGGAGCTTCCATAGGGTAATTCTCGGGAAAATCGACTTGAAGCTGGTAGGTCTCATTGGCGTAAAGTGTCCCAGGAGCTCCAATGACTTCAACAACCCACCTTCCAGAGAGGAAGAAAGTAAAATAGAGGAAGGAAAAAGAATGCAAAAGAAGAAAGAGAAAGAGGAAATCAAAGCATAAGAAAAATATTGTATAAAAGCTAAGGGGAAAGCGAAAAAGTTAGGTGGATTATGAGGGTAATTAGAAGAATCTGATACCTCTGGAGATTATCGGTAACTTTGTGCTTGAAACCAGTTGGGGGATTCACCTGCCACTCGACGAGCTCTTTCTGGAGCCTATTGCAGGCAATCTTACTGAGATTCTAAAACAGCAACGATCCCAATTCAAACCTAAGAAGCGAAACACGAAAGAAACCGAATCGAATAGCGAAGGGGTTAGGGCTAACCTTGCGAGCGGCACCAGAGGAACTAGTCATGATTCTTCCGCGTAAACGAATGGGTACAAGAACAATTCTCAATTAACAAACAACAACAGATTAGAATCACCACTGAACCAATATATATATCTCTATATCTCTCTATCTATTACCCATTGCTACGTCCCACTACGGTTATATTTCTTTTTTCCATTTATTATTATTTTACTTTATAAATTAAACCTTTGCACCCTCAGTTAATTAAAAAAACATTTTACACTATAGATTATTTTAATTAAATCACTAGTATTATTGAACATTTTTTTTTATTTAAGAATAGTTTGTTTTATAACGTATATACAGAAATAAGGAAAGTCATAGGTGCAATATAACTTAAGTGTCTTTAATTAAGAATGGTGACAAAAAGTAAAGTTTCCTTAGATTACTATCGTGCATCTAGAGACTATCTTCACCTAAATCTTTCTCTCTCTTTTCCCTTCCAAACAAGATATTCCAAATTGTTTTGTCAAGAGAACCACAAAATAAAAATGTATAGAGAGAGAAAAACACAAAAAATACTTTCTCATTCCCAAAACCCATCCAAGAAAGAGAGAGTCAGAGCAACATCACCATGGTTTCAATATTTAATAAAAATAAAGGTGAATTTGTATATCTCATTTCATATTTAATAATACTATACAGTACAATTAAAATACAAAAAATATTATGAGAAATATTCAAACTCTTCATAATCAATCCCCCCACTAGCCATGCCTATTGAATTAGAAGATAATTAAAATAATTATTCACACAAAGATATGTTGAAGGTATGATATATATATATATATATATATATATATATATATATATATATATATATATTTTTTTTATAAAAAA
>Ga0123342_1003071_pt1 | contig 27164 bp, 12 predicted proteins | sample Turbeawhitnodule_FD_89960 | JGI IMG/M metagenome (GOLD analysis project Ga0123342, IMG submission 89960) | Root nodule microbial communities of legume samples collected from Mexico - Turtle bean Mexico white nodule | ecosystem: Host-associated > Plants > Roots > Nodule | place: Mexico: Nepantla...
ACCTTCCCTGTGGTCTCGCCGGCCGCCATCATGATCTGCTTCACTTGCTTCATCGTGCATGCCCGGGTAAGCTGTTCCCCGGCCTCAACCCCTGGCTAGCTAGGGAATGACCATCTGACAACTTCATCCTTCACTTCGAAAGCCTTGAACAAGCTTTCCTGATCTTTCGGCAATGTCTTCCTCTCGGCGATCTCCGATCGCTTTGTCGCCTGGGTTCACATCCGACGACTACGACACAAACTTGGTGACCGCCGGTTTAGGTATACTAGAGATCGGGGCACGCCAACTTAACAACTGGCGACTACCCGAGCCCCCCGACTTCCTTCCCTTCTGACAGCCAGGTGTCCCGTTCAACACGCCTATATTATAGCTTGCTGCCACGTCATCACTTCCGACTACCTGGACGGTACAAAGCTAATGGGAACAACCCACAAGCGTTGACTATTGATTAAGTACTAAATTGATTGTAGATGTTCATCAACAGAAATTAAAGACTAAATCGATCAATCTTTCTTGTTGTGATTTAGTTTTTTCTTGAAATTCCACGTAAGAATATCCACTGAATTCGGGACAAAACACGACAAATTTTAAGTCAAACGGATGAGTATTCACCCACGAAAAAAATCAAACAGTTTCACACACAAACGAACTTTCCTTTCAGCCCTAGCAGTGATCAATAAAAAGTTTATTGCCAGTCTTTTGGGACGAATTTGGGGCTCAAATCTCAGCCAAAACTCAATAGACAAAGTGACGAACGTCTGGTAAAAATTTCAGACCAAAACACCCAAGGAGTAACGCGTAGTAAGTCCCAAACCGAGAGTGAAAAAAACTGGTTTTCGAAACAAAACGTCCTAGCTTTTCTTCCCTTATCTTCTTTTTGTGATTTGTTTATGGAAGTGCCTCCTTACCTGGGTGCATACAACATATGAAAGTACTTGTTTGAATTTTTTCAGCGCAACACGGACGCAGAATAAAAATTGCAGAAAGTAGGGCGAAATTTCACAAGTTTTGGTAGATGATAGCCTTGGTTTACGTGAAAATTTCTAAAAATTTCTCCCAAAATAGTTTTTTTCCTGAAATTCCACGTAAGAATCTCTACTGAATTCGGGACAAAACGCGACAAATTTGAAGTCAAACGAATGAGTATTCACCCTCGAAAAAAATCAAACAGTTTCACACACAAACGAACTTTCCTTTCAGCCCTGGCAATGATCAATAAAAAGTTTATTGCTAGTCTTTTGGGACGAATCTGGGGCTCAAATTTCAGCTAAAACTCAATAGACACAGTGGCGAATGTCTGGTAAAAATTTCATATCAAAACACCTGAGGAGTAAAGCGTATTAAGTCCCAGACCGAGAGTGAACAAAACTGGATTTCTGAAATAAAACGTCCTGGTTTTTCTTCCCTTATCTTCTTATTGTGATTCGTTTATGGACGTGCCTCCTTACCTGGGTGAAAACAACATATGAAAGTACTTCTGTGAATTTTTTTAGCGCAACACGGACGCAAAATAAAAATTGTAGAAAGTAGGGTGAAATTTCACAAGTTTTGGTAGAGGGATAGCCTTGGTTTACGTGAAAATTTTTGAAAATTTCTCCCAAAATAGTTTTTTCCTGAAATTCCACGTAAGAATCTTTACTAAATTCGGGACAAAACGCGACAAATTTCAAGTCAAACGGATGAGTATTCACCCACGAAAAAAATCAAACAGTTTCACACACAAACGAACTTTCCTTTCAGCCCTGACAGTGATCAATAAAAAGTTTATTGCCAGTCTTTTGGGACGAATTTGGAGCTCAAATTTCAACTAAAACTCAATAGACACAGTGACGAACGTCTGGTAAAAATTTCAGATCAAAACACCCAAGGAGTAACGCGTAGTAAGTCCCAAACCGAGAGTGAACAAAACTGGTTTTCGAAACAAAACGTCCTAGTTTTTCTTCCCTTATCTTCTTATTGTGATTCGTTTATGGACGTGCCTCCTTACCTGGGTGCAAACAACATATGAAAGTACTTGTGTGAATTTTTTCAGCGCAACACGGACGCAAAATAAAAATTGTAGAAAGTAGGGCGAAATTTCACATGTTTTGGTAGAGGATAGCCTTGGTTTACGCGAAAATTTCTGAAAATTTCTCCCAAAATAATTTTTTCCTCAAATTCCACGTAAGAATCTCCACTGAATTCGAGACAAAACGCGACAAATTTCAGGTCAAACGGATGAGTAATCACCCACGAAAAAAAATCAAACAGTTTCACACACAAACGAACCTTCCTTTCAGTGTTGACAGTGATTAATAAAAAGTTTATTGCTAGTCTTTTGGGACGAATCTGGGGCTCAAATCTCAGCCAAAACTCAATAGACACAGTGACGAACGTCTGGTAAAAATTTCAGACCAAAACACCCAAGGAGTAACGCGTAGTAATTCCCAGACCAAGAGTGAACAAAACTGGTTTTCCAAAACAAAACGTCATGGTTTTCTTCCCCTATCTTCTTTTTGTGATTCGTTTATGGACGTGCCTCCTTACCTGGGTGCAAACAACATATGAAAGTACTTGTGTGAATTTTTTCAGCACAATACGAACGCAGAATAAAAATTGCAGAAAGTAGGACGAAAGTTTACAAGTTTTGGTACGTTGGTTTGCGTGAATTTTTTTGAAAAATTCTCTCGAAATAGTTTTTTCTTGAAATTCCACGTAAGAATCTCCACTGAATTCTTTTTGTGATTCGTTTATAGACGTGCCTCTTTACCTGGGTGCAAAAAACATATGAAAGTTCTTGTGTTAATTTTTTTCAGTGCAATACGGACTCAGAATAAAAATTGCAGAAAGTAGAACAAAATTTCACTAGTTTTGATAGCATTGGTTTGCGCAAAAATTTATAGTGCTATAATTTTCTCATAGTCACATGTATTATTTTAAGCACCATAAAAAAAATAGGAGATTGTTAGAGTAAAAGTATAACACCCTAAACATATTTTGATTATGTGCCAAAACATAGTAAGCCTAGTGGTTGGAATACATGAAGTAGAATAAGTCTGATTCTTGGAATATGTGAAGCAATTGCATCTGATAGATGCTAATAAGATCACAAATATATATGTTTCATTTGACTAACAATAGAGCCAAGTTCTACTTCATCTGATAAGTTAAATGAAGATCATTCATACGATAAGTACAAACCAAGAATTCAAGCTAACGCGCATGAATTATATTCCAAAAACTTAAGTCTAAAGAAATAAAGAATGTTTTCTATGTTTGTCTCAAAAAGATTCACACCTAGCAATGTTTAAAATATTTGAGGAGATGAATTAAAGCTAAAATGATCGCCAACTTCTCAAACACAACTAGTTTCAACTCTGGATTTATTACTAAGGAAAATATGTATTACCTTCTTCAAGATGACGCAAAGAAGAGAATATAATTTTTCAATCAAACTATACATTTTTTTCTTTTTTTTCTCACTCACCTACACATCTTCTCTTTTATTTATTTGTCTTAAAAGAAAAATGTAAATATGACACCTTTCTTCATAAAAATTCAAAATTTAAAGAATAGTTGATACATTTAAAAAATCTATTTAAATATTAAATCAAATGACAATTCAATTTTATTCATCAATCATCCATTTATATTATTATAAAGATATTTATATTAATATATTATTATAATAGAATTTTCATATAAAGATTTTGTGCCAAGTTTATTGGTATATATGATTAATTCGATTAAATTAATGAAGGTTGATGATAGGTTTTTTTTATGTAAAGTCAAAATTACCTTTTATGTATATATTAAAATATAAACATTTTTTTTCAAAAAATTAGTTGAAAAAATAAAAGAATTATTTATTAAAAAATAAAGAAAAACCAAGTAAATAAATGGGAAAAAACAGTCATTCAAACAAACTATCCACCAATCCCTCACTCTCATCTCCCACCTAACTTTTTCTCAATTCATCATTTCTCCACAAATCCACTCTAATCACCTATACCAAATACTCAAAATCCTGACAAATACATTGAAATCTTTCTTCTTACCAAATACACCATTAATGTTGTAGCTCATAATGTATGTCACTTCTGTGTTTTTACATTTTTTTTCTCAGTTTTTCACTCTTTTATATGGAAAACCAAAAAGTGGCTCCTTCTACCTTTTCTTTTAAAAAAGATGGCAATGATGAGGAAAAACTCTTTCTTATGTGACAACAGATTCCAAATAACAGTTCTCATTTTATTTGGGAATCATGTCACAACACAACTCTGTCAATATTAAATTATGCGATGGAAATCTTGAGAAAGAAATATATTAATTGCAAGCTGCTGCATGCAAAACTTCTTCAGCTTTTTGGCTGGGGATGACAAATGAACAAATAACAAATCCATTGAATCTTGTTCAATGTTTGGATGCTGCATCTGTTTATCTCAGACACCAAAATACTAATGCCTGCAATCAAATCCCTGTAGTTAATTTCATAGACTTCTTGACTGCATACAAAAGATTATATCTGCATGTGTATAGAAAACATGAAGTTACCTATTAAGTTCCAAAAACTGCTCCCCTTGCTGATTTAAGAACTATGTTAGAAGCATTGTTTTTGTCTGGGAAAAAGAGTGACAAAAATTTATACATGAATTATAATTTCTGAAAGTGCATAAATATATAGATTGGAAACATTTATTATGCTTACTGGAGGGTGTTTTTTGTACGAAAAAGCATGCCCCAATAACAATGTAGCACAGGAAGAGCACAAGGCCTTTCATGTAGTGAGAAGTTCCATCCTACAATGATATACATGGAAGAAATATTGAATCAAGATATATATATACCAAATCAAAGTGTGATGTTTCTACAAAATTAGTATACCTGTAATGCGAAGGCTGTGGTTATTATTGCCAAAGTAAGAGAACCAGATTCTAGGAGGTTGAAGTTCAGGTCCATTTCTATTCCCAGAATCCAAGCAACAATCACACAAAGGGGAACCTATATAGTAATCACATCTGGTTAATGAAAACTTTTACTGATCTAACTATAAAGAATGGAAACATCCATTTTTTTTAAGGTGAATGCTTACCACAAACATGCTAATTTGAGTTGCAGAACCCAAACAAACACCCAAGGAGATGTCCTGCAGTAACATCATTTGGTTAGTCTAAGGAAGTTAACTCACATGTTCAAATATGAAACAATCTAAACATATAAGAATGCTGGCAAATGATTTCAATCATAGTTTCAAGCAATTAATTTAATAAAAGAAAAGTATCAGAATTTCATGAAACTTGATACCAGTTTGTTCCTGAAAGCAAATATGATTGCTCCAGCGTGTTCAGCTGCATTTCCAACTATTGGAAGCAAGATTATGCTGAGGAAGCTAACAGACAAACCCCATGAATTAGATGCATCCTGTTCAATTTCACATTTTTTTCATCACTATCTGCTGATATTATAGCATATTATGATATACAGACAACAAAACAGTGATAAAAAACAGTTCACATTTTTCATATAATATATCATGAATTCAAATAAAGCATATTGTAAATGTAAATATTGTTTTATACTGACATTTAATCACAGGTTTTCATATGATGATAACTACTGTGAAAATAGTAGCTAAGATTATTTTTTATTAACATAACAAAAATGTTTAACTTTGCAATTTTGTAATATTTATTTGACAAAAACATTGTTCCATAACCTATGTATATATAAGAGAGGGAAAATAATATTTTCTTCTCTCAAAAAAGAAAAAGAAGTGAATTACCTCAATTGTTTGCACCACATATTCAGACAGCACTGCAATGATCACAGTCATCCCAACCAGCCAAACACACCCACTCCAGAATCCTATCACTGCCTTATCTGAATCATTGTCACCCTCTTCTTCATTTTCCTGCAAAAATGCATGATGATAATTACTATTCACATATTTGACATTAGAAGAATCAAGATTAGCCTCATCATTTCAAAATCAAAGAAATCTTACAACCGGGTCTTCAAAGAGTTGTCTGTGAGTCCACAGCTGGAACACAAGGTAGGCAAAATATGCTATCACCATAATAACACTAGCAGCCCTTGACAACTGCAGAGATGATTCTGCAGCAACACCTTCTGAGGCACCAGCATAATGGAACAGCATTGGCAGCAAGTGGCAATGCAAGGCCATAAACAGCATAAGCAAGTTCATATCTACCTGTCTCTGCAAGAAGCATTGCAAAACATTCAACCCTCTGATTAGCACTGGTCGTTATTATTCCACCTCAAAAGAAGAACAAGAACCAAAACTAGGTAAAAGTTTTGAATGCATTGAAAGGTCTTACTCTATCATATTTCTGTTCCTGCCTAAGGTTTACAAGGCCTCCACAGATTAGAGAGGTTCCAAGAACCAAAAGAAGGTTAGAAATTATAGAACCCAGAAGAGAATATTTGACCAAAGCAATGTTGTTATGGCTAAGGGCAAAAATTGCTATAATGAGCTCTGTAGCATTCCCACATGTTGCATTCATAAGTCCTCCCACTGTGTCTCAAAAAAACAAAAATAAGACTTAAAACAAAACATGTTATAGTAGTACACACAGTTGTGGATACTAAGTTGTACCTGTGGGACCAGTGTAATAAGCAATCTGTCTGCCAATTTCCAAGTACCAAATACCAAAGGAATGAATGAAAGAAAGAATCAGTAAAAAAACATAAAAGGGTGAAGAAAAAATTTACAGAATGATCAATAATGATTAATGTAGAATCCAACTCTAAACACTGAAGAATGGTTTTCTTACTCTGTCAAAAAACTGAGTCTTTCAGCAAGTGGGGTAAGCCCCAGTAAACTCAAAGCAAAAACCCAAGGCTGTAGGCAACAAAAGAGAGTGATTATCATTACATAATTCAACCTCTGAACACTACACTTTTCCAGAAAGCAAAGTTTATGTATTTGTCCACACATAGATACTTTAATAATTTGTCTCCCTTTAACAAAAAAGTACTCTAACCCATGTACACATTGGTTGTTTACCTCACTGGAACAAAACTAGAAAGACAAATTTAATAAATAAACTCATATATATATATATATATATAAAGCTAAATAAAGAACATTAAAGAATTATTATTTTTTAAATCTTACAAGTAATAATATAAATTATATTCCAAAAATATACTCTTAAAAGGGTTTACCTACAAATTTTTTATTAAGAAGATCATGTGGTACACAAAAAAATAAGAAAAGAGGGACAATGAAAAAAAAAATTAGAAGAAAGAAGAGGAGTGAGAGTAAAAAAAACTAATAAAGATGCATTTGATTGAAACAAAAAATAGAAAGGAGATTTGACTTTTATTAAAAATATTTTTAATTCCATGTGTCATTCTTAAACTTTTAACATCTGTACTTTCTTTTGTACCAACCAGACAAGAAGTTCTAGATTCTAGATCATTACATATGTACTGTGGTGGGTCAATCTATAACACTCAGAACTATCTTAAACCTTTTTACTTTTTTAAATAAATAATTCATACAATTTGACTAAACCATCCCATAATATATAATAATTTACTCACACCCTGCATTTGTATGTTCAATAAGAGAATGAAGAGTAGAAATAATCAGTGTTAATTTACATTCATGCAGTAACTTCTTTCTTTTCAACCATACCCTTTATAAAACAAAAGAAGGTTGGTTCAAAAGAGAAATTACAAAGGAGTCTTGGAACATCTTACTAATATTATTGGATACATATTTAAATTTTATAATTTATAAAAAAATATATAATATTCACTTACACATATGATAATACATAGCATAGTTCAAACTTATGAGGTAATAATATCACAGCAAAGAGTTGTAAAGTAAAAAATGGTATGAGTATAGAGAAATATACAAGAAGAGAACTCACTTTTGCTAATCCATAGCATTGAGCAACAATGGCAATGGGAACAGCAGGGAAGAGAATGGAAAGTTTGGTTCCCAAAATAACCTCTTGGATGTTCAGCAGCAGATTTTTCAGAGGACCAGAACTAACCTTAGACACAAGAGTTAGGTCAGATTTCTTGCGCAAGGAAGAAGATGACATGTTATGTGCTGTTCTTCCATGTCTCATCTCCTTGTTCAACCCCTTCAAGTTTGCACCACCATTCTCCATCACCTCCATTTTCAAACACCTGAAAACTTTGTACTATTCAATGACAAGAAATTTGAATATAAAAAAACTAAAAAATTTCACGTGAAGACAAGTGTGAGAGTGTGTGGATCAGAGTGTGTAATAGTAGCAAGCCACAACATGAGCACTGTTATAAGTAAGCTACTAGGGTTGTGTCAGCACAGCAGGTTCCTGCAACTTCCACGAAGCTTCCTAATTATTTTTATTTATATTTATATAAGGAAAGAAAGAAAATGTAATGATCACTAAATTGCTAATCTTTTTATCAAAAAATTTGTTACACGTGTTCTCTTTAATTGGTTAACAAATTCTATATTCAGCAGGTGTTTTAAGTGTTGCATTCAAGTTGATGTTCAATACATAATGGCTAAAACCATTTGTAAAACTTTAGCATAGTAAGTTGTGTGTGAGAACTTTCTTTTTATAATTTTAGCATTAGTTTTTAATATGTCATTATTTCTTTGAAGATTATAGTCAATAAATATAAAGAAATTTCATATTATAAATATTAATCAAACTTTTAGTTTCATTTTCAATAAGTTTATCCTACTTTAAATATTTAAAATAATATTATTGCAGTATAAGTAAGAGATATTAAACATGTGTATTATGATAATATTTTATTATAATAATGATATTTTATTATTTTGTGTTTTTTTATAAGGTTTATGTTTTTGTAATATTTTTTTTCTTCAAATTTTAGAATTTAGGCTATAGAATTAGTTGTGGTAATATGTTGTTTTATTAAGATGGCAGTACTTTTTACTATTTTTATACTATTCCTTATTATGTTTATTTTTTATTTATTTTATTTTAGATTTTATAATAGTGAATTATTACTGCAGGAATAATTGTTTTCTTTTATTCTTCTCAAGATTTTAGTATTGTTTTAAAATTGTATATTTATGAGCATTATTAATGTGATTTTATTTTTTTAAAATGTTTTTGAATATTATAGTATTAACATATATTATAATTTTAAATTTTTATTATTATCAAAAGATAAATAATTTCTATTCTGCACAGAACAAAAATAAATAACTGACTAGAAGTATTCAGTCATGAACCAATTAAGACATAACATTTTTTTGTGTTAGTCATTTAGCTACTAGTTTTACAGAATTTACATTTTCATCTATATTTATTTTTAATCTCTACAGATACTATGTTAACATATTTTCATCTTTAAAAGTAATTTTTAATAACTTGTAGTCTTTATATCTAAATTCATAAAATTATTATTTAAATTTTTTAAAAATTAAATTGATTATTTTAGTTTCTATCATTTCATTATAAAAATAATTAATATATATACAATTATTTAAATCATTAGTACAATTAAATTTTCATTTTACAAACATTGATTAATTAATCTATTAAAAACAAAATGCAATTCATTTTGTACAATAAGTTGATTATTTCCTAATTTCCTTTTATTTTTGTGGAGGTGTAGGTGTCTAGTCTTTTCATACAATAGTGATTTTAACCTATAAATACTATACTTTGACTATCCAAATGGGCACATGTATAGCAACCTCAAACTGAAAGCACAAAAATGCAAGTCTTCTGACTGATAGGTTTTAAGCTATAAAACATGTATTATTAAAGAAGGAATCCAAATGGACATGTTAAAGCTTTTTTTGGATAAAGAAGAAAAAAAATAATGAAAAAAGGTAAGAAATATAGTAAAAATAAATATTATTAAAATAAAAAAATTAAAATATCTATATCATGGTCTTATTTTATTTAAATTTGTATTATTAATAATTATTGTTATTATTGTAAAAATTAAATTTTGAGAAAAAAAATCTTCAAACTTTCTAATGGAAGGTTATATTTGTTAAATGCACAAACAACACAATAAATTAACATAATCCTATTCCAAAATAAGGAATCTTCAATTATAATTTAATGATTCAAAATAATTTATCACATTTTATACTTTATGATTTTAAAAAAATTTGTATTAAGTCTTTCACACCAAATACTAATATATGATATATAATAAATATATTGAAATAATCATTCTCAATATTTTATGTCAGTGGTTCATTGTACATATTTCTCAAAAACTTGATCACCGTTTTTCACGTGTCTTAATTCATAACATAAATTCTGAAGTCATTATATCTCATTTTATAATGACTTTTATTCTTATTATTGTAAAAAAAATGGGAAAACAAAAGAAAGAATGGTTGAGTTGTATTTTAAAGACTTTTATCTATTTTTTTTTTTAAATATCACCTCATATTATGTTACATTGCAATAAGTTTGATTTAAATCGGATAAATTATTGTTGCAAACTTAGTTTTATTACTCCTCCTTATTAAGCTAGTTATAGACAAATAACATGCAAAAAAAACATAAGGAGTAAAGAGAGAGTTTACTCAATATTCTAGATCGGTTCGTCTAGCACATCCATTTCTTCACTAACCAGTCAATTTCTACTAGGCAGACTACCACTACAAAGTACACTCAAGTATTCTTTTACCAAGCCACTTCTACCTTAATCCAAGTATTATTTCACAAGCCATTCATGGCTTAACTAGAGTTTTCTTTTCGCTCGCAATCACTCCTAACTTTCCATGTTCAAGTATTATTTCCACAAGTCACTCGTAGTTTAACTAATTATTCTTTAGACATTAAGACAAATACAATTGTTTGGGTCATCAAAAGATCATAGTTTATCTCATTAGAAAAGGTAACATCTTTTGACGTATATAATGGTTGTCTCTCTTTACAAGTTTATTAGGATGAACACATAAACTTTAGGAGATAAATAATGTTGAGACCTTGGACGATCTTCAAAAATGGAATGTTAAGCCCCTTGACGTTTTGTTGAGACCATGGACGATTTATACCACACTATACAATCTGATGATCAGAAAATCATATGTGGAGTTTATGTTTTGATGATAGAAAAAAAAAACTTAGTGGTTTATTTGTTTTTTTTAAAATGTTCTAACACTTATTTATACAATCAAAGTGCATATTTGACTCTCTAAGCGTTTACAACATGTGTTCCAACAGACAATCTGATGGAGGACCATCTGGGAGAGTTCATATTGGGCTTCTTAAAATGTTCCTGGCTAGGAGGATGGTAGAAGAAGTGTCCAAAAAAAGACTATCCTCTTGTGGTGTGTAGAATAATAAAACTCATTTCCCTTTTTTTAGTCTTGTGGATAAAAGTATAGAAGTAGTTTCCTTGATAGATGTAGGATTTTCCTTGTATTTTGTAGTTTTGTAGAGGCATACTTGGGCCTTGATTGGACACTCATTTTTGGCCCTATTGATTTCAAACCCCTAGTCAAACTAAGTCAAGGACTGGTTGCACACAAAAGAGACCACATAGAAGTCCCATATCATGGAGAATAGGCCACTTTTAGTGCAAAATGAGGCACCACTCTCATTCTCCTTTGGTGCGTCGAGAATGCTCCTTTGTGCAACTATTTTTTTGCATTTTTTCCCATATTATTTGTTGAGAAGCATTGAATGCAACATTAATGTCTCTTATCTTCTTCACACAATCTTTCTAATACTTGGAAGTACTTATCTTCTTCAAAAGCACAACCTTTTTACATCAAACAGTGGTAGAAGTGCACATCAATAGGACAAATATCTAGGCTAGACTTGAAATATAACTCGTGTTAGGAGAGTTAGTAGATGTTGTAGTTTTTTCTCGAAACGCAAGAGATATTTGAATAATTCTTTGTTTTGGTGTGGTCTCTCTTGGTGACAATTGTTGAAGACATTCTTTGAGTGATAAACTTTATGTGTATTTATTGTCTAATCTTCATTTAACTTTTATCAGATGTAATTGGTAGTTTACTTTGTGTTGGAGATCTTAAAGACTACCTAACTATATTTTTTGATGAAGAAATAGACCTTGAAGAGAAGTGAATGTTGTCATATATTTTGATGGGGAGTGCATGTTGTCATAAGCATTAAAGTGAAGGTATCACTAGATTCAAGAAATACCTTTCGAATTGTATAATTTTGTATGTAATTATAAAATGAATTCTTGAATGTACAATCTAGAATAATGTAAGTCCGGATTTGAGATGATATTCTGGATTGTACAGTCTGGTATCTATTTATAAAATGTCTTTCGAATTATATAATATAAAATGGAATACCAGATTCGAACATATCTTTCAGATTGTGCAGTCCAAATTATATATTATACCATGGAGGTATGACGGACTCTTACTAACAAAATAAAAAAAAGATACAATTAACCTTTACCAACAACAACCACCAACCAACCATAATTAACCACAACCAACCACCACAGTTAACCGACACCCCTTCAAAATGAAGAACAAACTATGCATATAACAAAAATACTAATATATAGTGACAAGGGTAGGGTTGGAGTTATAAAAATATATGGAGATGTAGGAAGAAGCATTCGAGGTGAGGGAGCTTTGTCGTCTTCAGCAAAAACAAGTCACAACAAGAGTGCTTTGTTCAAAAGATGTCATAACTTTCTTCCTACACCTCAATATTTTTCTTCCTTCACCCCTACATTGTTTGAAATATCCAAATTACCCTTAACAATTTTGGATGATTTCATAATAGAGGTGTTCCATAAACAAAAAGGTGTTTTCGAAATAGAAAATATTGATGACAAAAAATCATTCTGAAATATTCTTTCCAGAGTACAATTCATTTTTATTTCTGAAATGGTAAATCCAAAATTAAAAAAACATGCTCTAGAAAATGTTTTAAAAATATTTCAGAAAGAATAATCCAGAAATCATTTTTAAAAAGGGGTAAAACATTCATTTTTTAAAATGATGTGTTGGAGGAAGAAACACCCTAACAATAACCCTGAGAAAATGGAACATCATGCCAAGCCTTGGGGGCTCCACAAGCCTCATAATTTTGTGTTGATACGAGAAGCCAACTTGGCAAGTAAGAAGAAGATTCTACGTTTTTAGTCTATTAATTAAATTACCATATTCACAATCTTACATGATCGAGCCAACCCATAAATGAATTCCATTTTGTAAGCAAAATAAGGACTCAATTACAAGAAGAGCAAATGTATCAAATCAACCTTGAATCACTAGCCCATGAGATCTATATAAGATTACATGATATCAACATGGACAACCAACACCAAGAAATGTATTTCCATGAAGTGACAACTAACAAGAAAATAGAACATGATCTTAAAAGTTTCAATCAAAACCAAGAATTGAATTTCAGTGATGTAACAACTAACAAGAAAACAAAACAATTCAAAGAAATAGTGGCATGGTTACACTCAGCTCAAATTGATGAAAAGATTTGTAGTATGTATGAGTTTCGAATTAATCTTTAGAAGCTATAACTATGACCAGAAAAACTATTAATGGGCCAACTTTCTAGGTGACACTGCATTCTCCTCCCATATATGCTTGAATACTAATTTCATTAATCAAGATTTTGTTTCTGATATCTCATTTTCTATGGGGTTGATGCAGTATACACGTGATCCAATATGCTTCACTTTTAGACCAGCTTTTTCACAACCATTGAAGAAAAGCAATTCATCTTCCTTCCCAATTCTGCGTCTCCAGCTCATCAAAAAGGCTGGCCACGGCAAGACTACACCTCCTGCCAACACAAGATTCAGTAAGATTCATTGGTATAATAGAATTCCATCTACTCTATTCTTAAAATTCTTTATGAATAGATATAGTTTACATATGTATCGTTTTTGTTAATATATGAGTTTTAGCATAGTCCCCCATATATTTTTTTTGTATTTTATTCTTTTCTCTTTTTTAATAATATTTTTTTCATGTAATGACAGATGATTGTTGTTACTTGAGGTGTCAGCCTAATTGAGATGTCAAGTTGCATAGTGATGCCTAACATGAAAGCTTTTATAAAAAAAAAAATGCAAATTTAACAAGCTAAAACATGTTGGTTAGAAGGGTCTCTGCATAATACCATCACTCTCGTCATTTCCAGTTGGAGGAACTGCACTGCTACGCTGGGGCTTGTAACATTTGAGAAGAAAGGAAATGGTCTGTATCAAATTTGCATACTGCTTTACATCTACAAACATTCAAGATTTGATACATATTAGGACAATTTTCATAAGTAATGATGAGAGGATGGCCTAAAGAGGACCCAGAGAAGGGAAATTAAGTGGCTGAAAAGATTTCATAGGATGGTCTTAAAATATAAAAAATATTTATAACATTGTTTAGTTTACATGAACCACTTCTCCCACCAAATAAACTAGTCTTTTGGGTTAGGTTTTTCTCTTGTGCTTAAGCCCTAACAATTGATGTTTTCATTGAAAGTTGGATTGGGAAATGGTTACCTATAAACTAGATTAAGGTGCAAATCAAATTATGATAGGTGAGTGAAACCATCAAAGAGAAAGGGTTATCATCTAGTCAATGTCTAAAGGGTTAATAGGGTAGCAATGTAAACAATCTTACATTAAGATGAGTTACTTGATGTTGTAAGTCTTCAAGTTATCCTAATTGGGATCTTCCTTTATGCTTAAGTCCTAACAAATAATCTCTTTTCATTATGAAAGATGGTCAACAGGACACTAATTCAAAAGAGAAGAGATTAGAAACACAGTCTTAACATTTTCCATAGCATGATGGTGATCAGAAATTTGCATTTGTTACTAATATTCAGTTTTAAAAAATAAGAAAAATGGCTAGTAAGATAGTAAACAATAATAATCTTACATAATAAGATATCACTTGCAATGATCAGGTCCCAGTCAAGGTCAGAATTTGGAAACTTGTCTCCCCAGGTGTCTGAAAATACAAACACATTTAGAAATTAAAAGAGAAATTAATTACAGAATCCATAGTAATACAAGGAACAACATAAAATGAACTGGAAATAGAGGAGGAATACACATAGCTAATCAATCACACTATATATATATATATATATATTCAAATTAAGTCATTGGAGAAGTGTAATGCAGCCGAAAGAGGAAGTCAGCAGCAATATTAATTTAAAACCCTAATTAAACAAGGTTTACTTGGGCCTTACTTGGCCCATTTAAAATATTATAAGTTCCGATTCACACCAGACTTCTAATCTTTTCTTTTAGTTATTTATAAATATATATTGTAACACATTGTTAGTAACTCTTACGAGTTGAGTTACGATCCTCGAGTTACAATCTTTTATCTCCTTTTCGATCCTCTTATGAGTTACGAGTTTGACAACATTGCTCACGACTTAAGCATGTTTCTATCCCAAAACATCACACCACCTTTTAGATGTACTATCTTTGACAAAAAAAAGAGCTTCCTCTGGACATGATCCCTCTTGATCTCTATCCCCATAATTTTCTCAATTGTGCTTGTATCTCGAGTCAAATATCCATGGACTTTGACTTTTTATAGATTGTGAAATGCAAGTTGTTGACAAACTGGAATTTGTAGATGATTGTCCTTGGTTGTTGGATTTCAACCTTAAATATTCTTGATATTCCTCATAAAAAAAACTCTAATTTAGCAACATCATATTTTGATATATTGGTTGTCTTGTCAAGAAAGTCATGGAGAGAGTAGCAATTTTCTGCGGTATGACCACTCTATTACAATACGTGCATTGAGGATGTCCTCTACCACCACATCCTCCTCTAATTCCACAACTTCCTCTTCCACATGTAGATGCCATGATAGAGGATTCATATATTCTTGAAAATTTCTACCTTAAAGAGCTAGGACACAAAGATGTCGTGTTAACATGATTTGTCTGTTTAAGAGATATCAACTTGTTGGCAGAATCATAGAGCCACTGAATGTCATTTGCAAAAATAATCTAGGCTATCTTCCAAAAGATTGTGCATGGATTGAAAGTTCTAAAGGTGCCCAGTAGATTGGGTTCCACAGATTGCCATAATAAAGCATAGAGTTGAAAATCCAACTATTGTCACTGTGTAGCCTTTTATGATATCTCACTAACATCTTTGTACAAGTCTCAGCAAACCCAACCTTGGCGGTGTGGCATCACTCTAATGGTTGGAAGGCAAGGCGTGGAAAATATGTGCCTGAGTGACAAAGATGTCATGTTTGGTAACATGTGAGGAAGATTTTGCCTTCGAGTTGTGGAGTTGGTTATCACTTAGAGAGACGCTTGAAATCTGATGGTCACACGGTTGGCGGTGGCAAGCAACAATGGACAATGGCCAAACAACAATCTCTTGCCCTAACAAGATAGGGACAAGCAAAGCAAGATCGACCCACTCTAATACCAACTTGAAAAAATACAAAAGAGAAAATATATTTTGGAGAGCTTGAACAAGTCCCTCTCAGGTTCTCATATGTATATATAGAAACTATAGATTGATTAGATACAATGAAAGAGAGAAAAGACTAGAAAACAAGTAAAGGCAACTCTAGGACCCTGGGTATAGGTACAACTCAAAACAATTTTTTAACAAAGCCTATTCTAACAAATTTAACAAGGGTATGAATTGTCACTACTAAAGATGAAACAACGAAATTTCAAATTGATTTTCATTATCAATAAAATGTATAGTACTAATCATCCACATATAGGGGACTACAAAAGAAAGCAAGCAGGTAAAATCATTCAAAGGCAGCAAGTTGTTAACTAGGCAATGTATAAGGCTCATATATAAAATTTTATTTTAATGACAGAAGATTTTAAAGTGCAATCAGAATCACCAATTTGAAACCCTTCTCAACAGCTAACTAGGAAGCAACTGAAAGAAGTCTCACGTTTTATGTGAGGAATGACGGGTATTTCATTTGCCAGGCAGTTGTGAGCTATGTTCTTCTCTATTTCGTTGTCATCATAGTCTGAAGTTGTAATATCAAGATTATATGATTTTCGAAGAAATATGGCCAAAGCTCCTGTGCCACTGAAATTAGATGCAACATAATCAATTATCTGATACGTCTAGAGCTATAGGCATAGTATACACTTGCACAGGAAATACATTGGAGTGCTAGTCACAAACGAAACATACAACCAAGTGCAATCGTTGATAGATGTGCAGTTGGTTCATAGGCTCAAGTTAAGATCACTTCACTTCAAAAATCTTAAGCAAAACTTTTACCCTTTCAAATAAGTAATAACTAGCTTAGACACAATTAATGTACAAGTAATCCATATACCTCCCCAACTCAATAGCACGCCTTCCTTCAATGCATGACCTATGCTGAACTAACCATTCTGCAAATGAAAACGTCCCTGGCCAGAGTAAATTAGCATTCAACTGATGAAAGGAAAATTCTCTGACAATCAACTCCTGCACAAAAGATACATATACATGTTTATTGTAAGATAGGTTAGCTTTCTAACTAACTTCCTATACATGCCAGGATCTGAATATGTTCCCCTGAACTGTCAATAATCTGCTTTTTGGATCCATTGGGAGTATTAGTAGGTTTACAAATTATCATCAACTTTACTCCAATATGGAAACCACAATGCTATATCATCCCACATAAACAATCAGATAAATGCATCTATGGATGCGTTTCAATTAAAAAACCAAATGATTAGATTCACAACAAATCATATCAAATTCCTGCACAATAGTACTAAACTTGTCAAACCAAACTCAAGGATATGGTTTATAACCATAAAGAGATTTTTCAACTTACACACCAAGCCTGACTCCTCTCACAAGAATTAAACCAAACAATATTATATGAAATAAACATATTGTCCCTTGTTTTCATCACAAACAAGCACACCCAATCTTTCTGAAACAATGATTGGGTTGACCAAAATACCCTACTATACCAACATCTTCATAAAAAAAATAATTTTTTTTTTCTATTAAAGAGATCCTACAAGATTAGGTTATCTCCACTGCCTGCAATAAACTCAGCAATATCATTCAACATTCACTAGCTTTCAACATTTTCCTCTTCCAAACAGTCAAACACTTCAGCTCAAATTATGACCCTTCCAAGTTCCAACACATATCAAACAGCATTCCCGTGAGACAACTCTACCACAGCATCATTACAAACTCACAGCTGTTCCAGCAACAAGACTCTCATAGCAACCAACCCAATAGTAACAATAATTAGAAAAATAAAAATATAATAATAAAGAGCAACCCTTTTCAATTGTAAATTCAGTTTCCTAAAGAGCACAGTACTTTAGCCAAACCCATCAAATAATACCCCAACTAACCTCAAACTTTCAACTTGTTAAAGTCCCCCAAAACAAACCCACCTGATGAATTTGCTTAAACGGCTACTGATGATGTTAAAGAAGGAAACTTTACCATCCCAGGAAACTGGTGCTTCCTCTCAACATAGCTTTCCTGTGAGTCTGCATCTTCCTCACCTGCATTCACAAACAATTTGTCCCACCATTTAAAAATGGAATATAGAGGTAAAAGAACAAGGAGAGAGAGAGAGAGAGAGGTTACGAGTAGGACTGTCATCTTCGTCAAAGAGGCCTGATGGAGAGAATATAGCTATATCCATTTGTTAGTGGGAATGAACATGAAATTGAAATTATTGAATAGGTGATGAAGCTAATAGTATATTACTCTTTAGATGTTTATGCACTGTTCTGTGATGTTAGCAGTGATTTCGTTTTGGAACTTTGGGCATGGCAGTCACAATGTGCTGGCGCGGTTTGCCACGGCTCTCTGTATGATTTATTTTGTTAGGGATTTTACAATTTTTTTAAAATATTTAGCATCAATTAATTCATTTTATTTTAATATAATGATAATTAATTATAATTATATAATAATAGTATTTTAGTTTGGGAAATATATAGAATAAATCTTTATTTTATATAACTCAAATGTATAATGACCAAATAATTCTAAATATATAAATAGACTATAATTAAGATTTGTGATAAGTATATATTTTATCTACACATTATAAGGTGATTAACTATATTTCGGTATAATTTTTTTTTCTATATTTAGAATTAATACACAATTTTTTTATAAAAACTTTTATATTAGGCATAGAATTAATATACATAATAAGGTAGTTTTTAAAAAAAGTTGATTTGGTCATAAGGTTTTTATAAAGTGTATGCAATATTGTAATTTTTGTTAAATTTTCTTCAACATCGTTAATCGGTGATGATGTGATATATAAAAGTGAAATGTTGTATGCATGGGACATTCTTATATGCACGTAGGTCACATTTAAGGTTTATGATTTGCCCTTTTTATATGTATGTTGGGGTTGGTTTTATCTTCGCTCTACTTTCTGCAATTTTATTCTGGTTCGTATTGCGCTGAAAAAATTCACACAAGTACTTTATATGTTGTTTGTACCTAGGTAAGGAGGCACATCCATAAACAAATCACAAAAAGACACGGGGAAGAAAAGTCAAGACCTTTTGTTTTTGGAAAACAAGTTTTGTTCACTCTCGATTTGAGACTTACTACGCCTTACTCCTTAGGTCTTTTGGTCTGAAGTTTTTACCAGACGTTCGTCACTGTGTCTATTGACTTTTGGCATAGATTTGAGCCCCAGATTCGTCCTACAAGATTGACAATAAATTTTTTTTTGATAACCGCCAGGGCTGAAAGGAAGGTTCGTTTGTGTGTGAAACTATTTGATTTTTTTCGTGGTTGAATACTCATCCGTTTGACCAGAAATTTGTCGCGTTTTGTCCCAAATACAGTGGAAATTCTTACATGGAATTTAAGGAAAAAACTATTTTAGGATAATTTTTCAGAAATTTTGTACAAACCAAGACTACCCTTTATCAAAACTTGTGAAATTTCGCCCTACTTTATGCAATTTTATTTTGGGTCCGTATTGCCCTGAAAAAATTCACACAAATTCTTTCATATGTTGTTTGCACCCATGTAAGGAGGCACGTCCATAAAAAAATCACAAAAAGAAGATACGGAGAAGAAAATCCAAGACGTTTTGTTTTTGGAAAACCAATTTTGTTCACTCTCGATCTGGGACATACTACGCCTTACTCCTTGGGTATTTTGGACTAATATTTTTACCAGACGTTTTTCACTGTGTCTATTGAGTTTTGGATGAGATTTGAGCCCCAGATTCGTCTCACAAGATTGGCAATAAATATTTTATTGATCACTGTCAGGTCTGAAAGGAAGGTTCGTTTGTGTGCGAAATTGTTTGATTTTTTTGGTGGGTGAATCCTCATCCGTTTGATCTGAAATTTGTCGCGTTGTGTCCCAAATTCAGTGGAGATTAATACGTGGAATTTCAGGAAAAAAAGTATTTCGGGAGAATTTTTCAGAAATTTTGTGCAAACCAACGCTTTCCTCTACCAAAACTTGTGAAATTTCGCCTTACTTTCTGGAATTTTATTCTGGGTTCGTATTGCGCTGAAAAAATTCACACAAGTACTTCATATGTTTTTTGTACCCAGGTAAGGAGACACGTCCATAAACATATCACAAAAAGAAGACACGGGGAAGAAAAGCCAAAACCTTTTGTTTTCGGAAAACAAATTTTGTTCACTCTCGGTCTGGGACTAACTACGCCTTACTCCTTGGGTCTTTTGGTCTGAAGTTTTTACCAGACGTTTGTCACTGTGTCTATTGAATTTTAGCTTAGATTTGAGCCCCAGATTTGTCCTACAAGATTGGAAATAAATTTTTTATTGATCACTACCAGAGCTGAAAGGAAGGTTCGTTTGTGTGCGAAACTATTTGATTTTTTTTGTGGGTGAATCCTCATCCGTTTGACCTGAAATTTTTCGTGTTTTGTACCAAATTCAGTGGAGATTATTACGTGGAATTTCAAGATAACACTATTTGGGAGAATTGTTTAGAATTTTTGTGCAAACCAAGGTTATCCTCTACAAAAACTTGTGACATTTCGCCCTACTTTCTGCAATTTTATTCTGGGTACGTATTGCGTTGAAAAAATTCACACAAGTACTTCATATGTTGTTTGTACTAAGGTAAGGAGGCACATCCATAAACAAATCACAAAAAGAAGACACGGGGAAGAAAAGCCAAGACCTTTTTTTTTCGGAAAACAAGTTTTGTTCACTCTCGGTCTGAGACTTACTACGCCTTACTCTATGGATCTTTTGGTCTGAAGGTTTTACCAGACGTTCGTCACTATGTCTATTGACCTTTGGCTTAGATTTGAGCCCCAAATTCGTCCTACAAGATTGACAATAAGTTTTTTATTGATCAGTGCTAGGGTTGAAAGGAAGGTTCGTTTGTGTGTGAAACTATTTAATTTTTTTTTGTGGTTGAATACTCATCCATTTGACCAGAAATTTGTCGCGTTTTGTCCCAAATACAGTGGAAATTCTTACGTGGAATTTTAGGAAAAAACTATTTTGGGAGAATTTTTCAGAAATTTTGTGTAAACCAAGGTTGTCCTTTATCAAAACTTGTGAAATTTTGCTCTACTTTCTGCAATTTTATTCTGGGTCTATATTGGCCTAAAAAAATTCACACAAGTTCTTTCATATGTTGTTTGGACCCAGATAAGGAGGTACATCCATAAAAAAATCACAAAAACAAGATACGGGGAAGAAAATCTAGGACGTTTTGGTTTTGGTAAACCAATTTTGTTCACTCTCGATCTGGGACTTACTACGCCTTACTCCTTGGGTGTTTTTGACTGAAATTTTTAACAGACGTTCGTCATTGTGTCTATTGAGTTTTGGATGAGATTTGATCCCTAGATTCTTTCCAAAAGATTGGCAATAAATATTTTATTGATCACTGCCAGGGCTGAAAGAAAGGTTTGTTTGTGTGCGAAACTATTTGATATTTTTCGTGGGTGCATACTCATGCGTTTTGTCCAAAATTCAGTGGAGATTCTTACATGAAATTTCAAGAAAAACTATTTTGGGAGAATTTTTCAGAAATTTAGTGCAAACCAAGGTACCAAAACTTGTGAAATTTTGCCCTACTTTCTGAAAATTTATTCTGGGTCATATTGCGCTGAAAAAATTCACACAAGTTCTTTCATATGTTGTTTGAATCCAGGTAGGGAGGCATGTCTACAAAAAAATCACAAAAAGAAGATACGGGGGAGAAAAGCCAGGACGTTTTATTTTCGAAAAACCAGTTTTCTTCACTCTCGGTCTAGGACTTACTATCCCTTACTCCTTGGGTGTTTTGTTCTGAAAGTTTTACCAGACGTTCATCATTGTGTCTATTGAGTTTTGGATGAGATTTGAGCACCAGATTCGTCCCACAAAATTCGTAATAAGTTTTTATTTATTACTGCCAGAGCTGCAAGGAAGGTTCGTTTGAGTGTAAAACTTTTTGATTTTTTTCGTGGGAGAATACTCATCTGTTTGACATGAAATTTGTCGCGTTTTGTCCTAAATTCAGTGGACATTCTTACATGAAATTTTAGGAAAAAACTATTTGCGGAGAATTTTTCAGAAATTTTGTGCAAACCAAGGCTATCCTCTACCGAAACTTGTGATATTTCGCTCTACTTTCTGCAATTTTATTCTGGGTCCGTATTGCGCTGAAACAAATTCACACAAGTACTTTCATATGTTGTTTGCACCCAAGTAAGGAGGCGCGTCCATAAAAAAATCACAAAAAAAAAAGATATGGGGGAGAAAAGCCAGGACGTTTTGTTTATGGAAAACCAGTTTTGTTCACTCTCGGTATGGGACTTACTACGCCTTACTCCTTTGGTGTTTTAGTATGAAATTTTTACCAGACGTTTGTCACTGTGTCTATTGAGTTTTGGCTAAGATTTGAGCCCCAGATTCGTCCCACAAGATTGGCAATAAATTTTGTAATGATCACTACTAGGGCTGAAAGGAAGGTTCGATTGTGTGTGAAACTGCTTGATTTTTTTCGTGGGTCAATACTCATCCGTTTGACTTGAAATTTGTCGCATTTTGTCCCAAATTAAGTCTAGATTCTTACGTGGTATATCAATAAAAAACTATTTCGGGAGAATTTTTCAGAAATTTTGTGTAAACCAAGGCTATCTTCTACCAAAACTTGTGAAATTTCGCCCTACTTTCTGCAATTTTATTCTGGGTCCGTACTGTGCTGAAAAAATCCACACAAGTACTTTCACATATTGGTTGCAGTCTGGTAAGGAGGTGTGTCCATAAATAAATCACAAAAAGAAGATACAAGGGAGAAAAACCATAACGTTTTGTTTTCGGAAAACCAGTTTTGTCCACTCTCGGTCTCGGACTTACTACACCTTACTCCTTGGGTGGTTTGGTCTGAAATATTTACCAGACATTCCTCGCTGTGTCTATTGAGTTTTTGGCTGATATTTGAGCCCCAAATTTGTCCCACCAGATTGGCAATAAGTTTTTTATTGATCACTGCCAGGGCTAAAAGAAAGGTTCATTTGTGTGTGAAACTGTTTGATTTTTTTCGTGGGTGAATACTCATCCGTTTGACCTGAAATTTGTCGCGTTTTGTCCAAATTTCAGAAATTTTGTGCAATACTCTACCAAAACTTGTGAAATTTCGCTATACTTTCTGCAATTTTATTCTAGAGTCGTATTGCGCTGAAAAAAATCACATAACTACTTTCATATATTGTTTGCACCCAGGTAAGGAGGCGCGTCCATAAACAAATCACAAAAAGAAGATACGGGAGAGAAAAGTCAAGACGTGTTGTTCTCGAAAAATCAGTTTTGGTCACTCTTTGTCTGGGAGTTACTACGCCTTACTCCTTGGGTGTTTTGAGAAACTGTTTGATTATGAAACTGTTTGATTTTTTTCATTGGTGAATACTCATCCGTTTGACCTGAAAATTGTTGCATTTTGTTCCAAATTCAGAGGAGTTTCTTACATGAAATTTCAAGAAAAAACTATTTTGGGATTTTTTTTTTTGAAATTTTTTGCAAACCAAGACTATCCTGTACCAAAACTTGTGAAATTTCGACTTACTTTCTGCACTTTTATTCTGAGTCCGTATTGCGATGAAATAATTCACACAAGTACTTTCATATACTGTTTGCACTCAGGTAAGGAGGCGCGTCCATAAACAAATCACAAAAAGAAGATACGGGGGAGAAAAGACAAGATTTTTGTTTTCGGAAAACCAGTTTTGTTCACTCTTGATCTAGGACTTACTACGCCTTAGTCCTTGGGTGTTTTGGTTGAAAACTTTTACCCGACGTTTTTCACTGTGTCTATTGAATTTTGGCTGAGATTTGAGCCCCAGATTCAGCCCACATGATAGGCTATCAATTTTTTATTGATCACTGCCAGAGTTGAACAGAAGGTTCGTTTGTGTGTGAAACTATTTGATTTTTTTCGTGGGTGAATACTCATCCGTTTGACCTGAAATTTCTCACGTTTTGTCCCAAATTCAGTGGAGATTCTAACGGGAAATTTCAGGAAAAAATTTCAGATTTTTTTTGCAAACCAAGGCTATTTATCCTCCATCAGAACTTGTGAAATTTGTTTCTACTTTTTGCAATTTTATTCTGGGTTCGTATTACGCTAAAAAAAATTCACACAAGTACTTTCATATATTATTTGCACCCATGTAAAGAGGCGCGTCCATAAACAAGTCACAAAAAGAAGATACGGGGGAGAAATGCCAGAACGTTTTGTTTTCGGAAAACCAGTTTTGTTCACTGTTGGTTTGGGACTTACTACGCCTTACTCCTTGGGTCTTTTGGTATGAAATTTTTACCAGACGTCCGTCACTGTGTTTATTGAGTTTTGGCTGAGATTTGATCCCCAAATTCGTCCCACATGATTGGCAATAAATTCTTTATTGATCACTACAGGGCCGAAAGGAAGGTTCATTTGTGTGTGAAACTTTTTGATTTTTTTCGTGGGTGAATACTCATCCGTTTGACCTGAAATTTGTCGCGTTTTATCCCAAATTCAGTGGAGATTTTTACGTGGAATTTAAGGAAAAAACTATTTTGGGAGAATTTTTCAGAAATTTTGTGCAAACCAAGGCTATCCTCTACCAAAACTTGTGAAATTTAGCCCTATTTTTTGTAATTTTATTATGGGTTCGTATTGCGCTGAAAAAATTCACACAAGTACTTTCATATATTGTTTGCACCTAGGTAAGGAGGCGCTTCCATAAACAAATCTCAAAAAGAAGATACGGGGGAGAAAAGTCAAGAAGTTTTGTTTTCGGAAAAACATTTTTGTTCACTCTCGGTTTCGGACATACTACACCTTACTCCTTTGGTGTTTTAGTTTGAATTTTTTACCAGATGTTCCTCACTGTGTCTATTGAGTTTTGGCAGAGATTTGAGCCCCAGATTCGTCCCACAAGATTGGCAATAAATTTTTTATTGATCATTGTTAGGGCTGAAAGGAAGGTTCGTTTGTGTGTGAAACTATTTTTTTCGTGGTTGACTACTCATCCGTTTGACCTGAAATTTGTCGCGTTTTGTCCAAAATTCAGTGGAGATTCTTACGTTGAATTTCAGGTAAAAACTATTTTGGGAGAATTTTTCAGAAATTTTGTGCAAACCAAGCCTATCCTCTACCAAAATTTGTGAAATTTCGCTCTACTTTCTGCAATTTTATTCTGGGTACGTATTGCGCTGAAAAAAATCACACAATTATTTCATATGGTCTTTGCCCCCAGGTAAGGAGGCGCGTCCATAAACAAATCACAAAAAGAAGATATGGGGCAGAGAAGCCAACACGTTTTGTGTTCGACACACCAGTATTGTTCACTCTCGGTCTGGGACAAACTACGCGTTACTCCTTGGGTGTTTTGATCTGAAAGTTTTACCAGACGTTCGTCACTGTGTCTATTGAGTTTTGGCAAAGATTTGAGCCCGAGATTCGTCCCACATGATTGACAATAAATTTTTTTATTGATCACTACCATGGCTGAAAGGAATGTTCATTTGTGTCTAAAACTGTTCGATTTTTTCGTGGGTGAATAATCATCCGTTTGATATGAAATTTGTCGTGTTTTGTCCCAAATTCAGTGGAGATTCTTACGTGGAATTTCAGGAAAAAAGTATTTCAAGAAACTTTTTTAGAAATTTTGTGCAAACCAGGGCTATGCTCTACCAAAACTTGTGAAATTTCACCCCACTTTTTGCAAATTTATTTTGCGTCCGTATTCCCTAAAGTAATTTACACAAGTATATTCATATGTTGTTTGCACCCAGGTAAGGAGACACGTCTATAAAAAAAATCACAAAAAGAAGATACGGGGAAGAAAAGCAAGGACGTTTTTTTTCGAAAAACCTGTTTTTTCACTCTCGGGCTGGGACTTACTAGGTAGAGTTTAGAGGTTGTTTAAGAGTAGGCTTTTTGCTAAGTAACTCACCTCTTAACCCCTGACCATGTGATAAGAGCAAACACAAAATTTCTTAAACTGTTTTTCACATGTTTTGCAAAAAACACCTTTACTGCATAAAAAAATATGTTCTTTTCTAAATAAACAGATTCTTTTTTAAACCAATGCTTTGGTTAAGTCTTGTGAAAATCAGATTTTGTGCATCAAGTATTTTGACTATGTCTTCACTCTTTCAAAACGACTGTGTTTCAATAGTTAAGTCTTTTCTGTTATCGTTTTGAAAAATAAATCTGTTCATCTGTAAATGAATAGATTCTTTTTAGTCTGGTGCCATGTTTATCTTAAACGGTTTTTTTGTTTTGTTTCTGCACCAGAATGGTTGACTGAGTCTCCTTCACATAACAGATTCTCTAACTGCTTTTGAAAATAAATCTGTTCATTTTATTTTCAATCTATTCTTTTTATAATAGCTTTAACTGTTTTTTGAAAATCTGTTATAAGTTGTTTTTCTATAAAAAGAAAACTTGTTCCTGCGTTTGAATAGAGATCATACATTTGAGAAAAAAAGTTTTACATCAGAGAATTAAGGATTTACAAAGAATTAGCATTTGTTCTTGAAAGATTTCCAAAATCAAAAGTGTGTTTGTTCTTGTTTGGTTCTAAGGCTTAGTGAGAGGTGCTGCTACTGTTTGAGCAATTTTTTCTACTGGTTTAAGGTAGATTTCTGCATCCTCTATCAGGTGTATTCGTTTCATATTTCTTTTCTTGTAAAAGTGTGGTTGTAAACTCTTCTTGATAGGGTTTCTTGAAGAGTGTGTGTGCTGAAATAGGGTTTTTCAGC
>Ga0123342_1003072_pt1 | contig 27160 bp, 13 predicted proteins | sample Turbeawhitnodule_FD_89960 | JGI IMG/M metagenome (GOLD analysis project Ga0123342, IMG submission 89960) | Root nodule microbial communities of legume samples collected from Mexico - Turtle bean Mexico white nodule | ecosystem: Host-associated > Plants > Roots > Nodule | place: Mexico: Nepantla...
ACAATAGGGTAGTTCACAAGACTACTAATATTTCTCCATTTGAAGTTGTATATGGGTTTAATCCTCTTACTCCTTTAGATTTGTTACCCCTTCCTAATCCACATACCTTTGTGCATAAGGAAGTAGCTACAAAAGCTGACTTTGTTAAGAAAATGCATGAGAGGGTTAAAGAACAAATACAACAACAAATTGAGAAATATATAAAACATAACAATAAGGGGAAGAGAGAAATAATCTTTAAGGAAGGAGACCTAGTTTGGCTTCATCTTAGGAAGGATAGATTTCCAACTAAGAGAAAGTATAAACTTAGTCCCCGAGGTGATGGACCTTTCCAAGTCCTCAAGAAAATCAATAACAATGCATATAAACTTGATTTACCTGCGGAATATGGAGTACATGATACTTTTAACGTCATTGATTTGACTCCTTTTGTAGGTAATACTGAAGAAGAAGAAGAAGAAGCATTGGATTTGAGGACAAATCATTTTCAAGAGGGAGGGGATGATGGAAGAGGCCCAAACACCAACTCAAATGCAAGCCCACCAAAGTGTAGAATTGGGCCAACCACTAGAGCCATGGCCAAGAAGCTTCAAGAAGATTGGGATGTTGCTACTTATGGCAGAGAAACCTTCTTATACATGTTCAAGATGCCATAAACTCTAGTGTAGAGTAGAATTTATTTTTGCAAAGTAGAATAGGAATTTTACTTGTAATTTTGCTTAATTGTAATTAGGTTGAATTTAGGCATCTCAAAACCAACCTAGGTTAGATTAGGGTTTCTAGAAACACCTAATCTAACCATGGTCGGTCATTTAGACCTAATTGAAGCACATGGAGCACACATGGTCACACTTCCCATGTGAGCTACAATTAGGCGCCAAGATTCAAACCTTTAGTTTTCGAATTTCCCTCCATTTGTTTTAGTCAAATCCGGTCCTCCTTTGCTATAAAAGGAGGAGCCTACCTCATGTATTTTCAAGATTAATCTAAGAGTGAATTGTTGCCAATTTTGTGCCAATCTCACTCCTTGTCTCCTACCTCTCTGGGATAGACAATTGATCTTCAAACTTTCATTCTACTAAAGTGAGAGATGGCCTCACCACTCACATTCCATACTTAACCTTCACCTACAAGGCAACCATCATCTCCAAGGAGAGTCTTGTCCGTGAGCATCCATTGAGCTTCCGCAACTCCACCAACAATTCTCCAAAGGATTAAGGCACTCTTCCATCAAACTAAAAGGAAAGCTGTTATTTTTAAGCCTAGATTGCTTCTTGCAGAAACTGTCTCATACGTTGTTAATGTTGCTCTCTTAATTCTTGAGTGAAAATCTACAATGAATGAAGAATACTAAGCTCTTCTACAAAATAAGACATAGAATTTGGTTCCCCTCCCACTTAAATAAACCTGATTGGTTCAAAGTGGATATACAAAATCAATATATAATATCAATGCAACAATAGTGAAGCATAAAGAAAGGCTTGTTGCAAAAGATTTTTCTTCAAAACAAGGTCTTAATTATAATAAGACTTTTAGTCATGTTGAATGTTGTTACAACATGAGTGTTCCTCACTATAGCTACTTCAAGATAATGGCACATGAGACATGTTGATATTCTAATAACTGGAAGCTCTTCCAAAGTTATCGAGGCTTTAATCCAAAAACTTCATAATATGTTTCCCCTTAAATATCTTATTCTCAGCTTCTTCCCGAAGATATAAGTATCTAACACGACTAATGGCAGAGTTCTTCTCAACCAAACTAAGTACAACGAAGATCTTCTTAACTAAGTAAAAATGTCCAACATTAAGCCAATCAAGACTCCTTTAGCCCCTAGAACAAAACTTACTACCAAAACCACTGAAGAATTTGAGTATCCAACTTTATACAGATTTTGGGATCTTCAATATGCAATCATAACCAGACTTGACATAGCTTTTGTTGTCAACAAGTTATGTCAGCTCATGCATTAGTCCCTCTATCATCACTGGAAGAATAGACTATGGCTTAATTTTTAAACCATTTAAAAACCTCAACATCACTGGTTAGTGTGATGCAGATTGGGCATCTGATTCTCCATATATGAAATCCACTACAAGGTTCTGTAATTTCTTGGGAGACAATATTGTATCATGGGCTACCAAGAAATAAAATATTGTGTCTAGATCCAGCATTGAAGCTGAATTTAGAGTCATGGTTGCTCTTCTTATTGAAATGCAGTGGTTAAAATCTCTTCTCACTGACCTTCAAATAAAGTCAGATAACCTTTGATATGGTGGGATAACCTTAGTGTTGTTCTTCTCCCTGCAAATCCAATTCTGTATTCAAAATCAAAGCATTTTAAACTGGATTTGTAGTTTGTCAAGAAAAAGGCATCACGGGAAGAAATCACAGTAAAGCACATATCATCTCAGTTTCAACTAAGTGATTCCCTAACCAAAGTTCCACCTAGTGACACTTTTCTCTTATCTAGAACTAAACTAAACTGAATGGTGAGATCCAAAGCCACATTTCAATTTGCAGAAGGATAAAAAAAAAATCTTAGAATAGTTTTATATATATACTAAACTGAATGTTAGATCCAAAGCCACATTTCAATTTGCATAAGGATAAAAAAAATAATCTTAGAACACTTATATATATATATATATATATATATCCCTTCTCATTATATTTTGTTTCATGAATTCTAAAAGATTAATATTTTTCATTTTCTTTGCCTCTCTTTACATATCCTAGCAAATTTATACTAAAAAACCAAAAAAACAAAATCAAGAAACTAAACTAATTAAAATACAATTAACCATTTTCACTTTTAATAGTGGATTTATCCTTTTTATAATTTTTAAAATGTATTTTATTCAATTTTTCCATTGAACTTCATTTATATCATTTTTTTTATTTTACTAAACGAATTTGAACACACTCCATCACTTCCAAAACCTACAGAAAAAAACAATGTTGATATGTAAATATAACACAATGTTGATAGGTAAATATAAAACAATGTTAAGATATAAGTGGATAAAGAGTAACTTGGTAATTTTAAAATGTTTTATTATGATTATAACAAAAATACGTTTGAAATCTTTAGAAAATTATTATTTTACGATTTTAAGTTAAATAGAAGAAATTATATATTTAAACTAAACGAGAAAAGAAAAATATAATATTTATATTTCTGTACATCTTCTTTAACCGTCTTATCTTAGATGGACTAGATTGTATATTATAAAGTATAAGAGACATAATAATCATGTGTCTCAAAAAAAGGAGGATAATTTACTATAAAGTTTAATATATCAAAATAAATTATAACCAAGAAAAAGATTAAAAAAAACTAGGTTGAATGGGGTTAGTCTCCTTCAACAGGTAAGTGGGTCAAAGCATACCAGGCAAGAACATTCATAAGTCAAGTTGGCTCACGCTAAACTAGAGCCAAAATTGACAATACATAATGGAGAGAGAAATGAATTTATACTTATATAAAAGTTACGTATTATTAAGCTATTCATTATTATTAGATCAATTTATTCAAAATTTACCATTTCCCTTCAAATTTCTTAAAATAAGTCATGTTTAAAATTTTATATTATCATTCATGTAAACTAAAAATAAAATCATATTAGTAAAATTTTAACAAAAAAAATCGGATAAACAATCAAAATAATACAAATTATAATCAATGGTTAAATCAATTTACATATACAATTCCTGATAGAGTAATAGTTTATGTGAGTTATATTAGATGGAACAAATAAAATTCACTATTTATACTAAATTATATACAGTAAGAGTTCATATAAGTTATATTGATAGATGGAATAAATAAAATTCGCTATTTATACTAAATTATTAATGATGTCATTGTTAAGGTAAAACTTTAGTCTTCTCTCTCTATCTCTCTCTCACACACACATACACACACATTGGCTCACAAGTGAAAGGATGGAAAGAACTTAACTTCCAAGTTCAGCTGTCATTATAATGTTCCAGAAAACAATATTACATTACAGTTGACAAAAATATGTACTGAAGAAAAAATAATGAAAACAAAACTTTCTCTCTAACCTGAAAACTGTAGATAGGAGCCTATATAATTTCAAATTTAAGGTCAGTTCAAGGGAATGCAAAAGGAAAATATCCATCACTTCACCTTTGTGTCTTGCTTATCCAGTTGAGAATATGAGAACAATCTTCCCCCTTCACAAAATGCCTTCATAAGAAAACACTTAAATTAATCTCTTTGCAGCAAGGAATATATTTTAGTACGAGTTAATAATACATTATTTGCCCCAAAACAAAAAAGTACCTATTTTTGGTGCGATAAGACTTTAGTTGTGTAGCTTCTCGGCGATTAGAAATATCTCTCGACATTCTTAGGTGTTCAGGCACAAGAAGACTTCCATTCCAGTCATGGTATGCGCCATTAATGAAACTGAGAATGGTTTCCTGACATGAGTAGTTCATTTCAAGATAAAGCATACATGAGAGAAATAAACAAAAGAATGGATTGCCCAACAGAATAGCAAATTTTTCCTTAAGTTTAAAAAAAAACAAAAAAACAGAAGGAAACCATTATTTAGGTTTAATAAAAGTACTTCAGTTAACAGCTGCTTCCACTGAAAAAAGTACTACTAGCAATGACATCTTCATTCCTAGTGTGAGACATAACTTTATTAGATTTTTATAAATTCTAAATTGATGAGAACACGAGGTTGTTGACTTTAGAGTAGTATTCGTGTGAAATGACAAGAGAAACATATGTTCACAAGTTATACCAGAGGTTTAGAAGCATCAAGCCACTGGTATATGCCTTCATTACGAAACCATGTCAACTGCCTTTTTGCGAAATTCCTACAGAAAGTATAAGAAATAACTTGTTAAATAACTGAATTACGCTGCTGCTCTATATCAACAAAACATGGCAAGCATCTAAAGATCAAATAAATATGAAATCCAGTGGAAACAAAATACCAAACAACAGAAGAGGATAACATTGTGATGCATTGGTGAGAGATAGCACTTAAGTACTATAGGCTTTTTCCCTGATGAAATAATTTCAACATACCAGCATGTATTTTCTGGGTGCGTATAAATGATGGTAATAATCTACCTGAATCACATAAGAGTAATAGGCTAAGATATAGAAATATTTTCGACATAAACAGAATGGAAAAGCACAAGCCACCATTCTTGACATATGATAGATTGAAGCCAACCAAGGAAAGTTTTTTTAAACAGCCCCGTGTACAGAATACTAATTAACAGCATACACCAGTTTTTGAAACAGGACAAGCAAGTAAAACATCAAAACAAGCAAACAGAAAACTTGCTCAAAAATTGTTATCTGACTACGATACTACGAGAAATTGAAAATTCATGAATCATAATTGGGTTTCGTTACTGAACATATTATAAGCTGAACATCTTTTTAGTTAATATCATGGTACTATGGTATAACTTCCACCGTGCATGTTGTTAAACTTGACATTTAATTATACAAACCCATTCTAGTGCTCACTTTAGAATTAAAAACATAAAAGAGATCAACCTGGGATAGGGATACGTTCTATTCTATGCGATCAATTTAGCACCTTATCACTACACCATAAATGGAAACATTACCCTTTAATTCATTGGCAAGAGAAAACACAGTAGCAGTTTTCATGGTAGCTGGAGAATAACTTATCATAGTTGCACTTTTCTTTTCTTCTTTCTCAAGAATTCCTATTTTAGTTTGTGAAGGAGAAAAATCAATTACAAGCTTGTAGTCATGCAGGTGTATAAATACTGAAGGCAATCTAGAGTAATATTCATACCCTTTAAGAACATATTGACGACAACACCAATATTCAGAAAATTTACAGAAAAGCCCAAACAAAGTTTTGGAGAATTTTACATATATTAAAAGATTTGGAATGAAATAGCATGAAAAAATTCCTAGAAGACGAAGCATTTAGAATTGAAGCAGTGCTTCCTCTTCCACATTTCACTTGTTGGTCCAGGTGATCTCAAATGGTTATTAGAAACAAGAAAGAGATAGAGGAACCTCTCATGGTCTTAAAAGTTCTCAAAAACAATGAAAGAACATGGTTTGTAGTCTGTGTTCTAAATTTCTCATTTAATTCAACTTTATAACAAAGCAGTAATCAACAAACCATGCCAGAGAACAGCCACTAGGAAAAATAAGAAAAATTTATGGCATAATTTTTTAACAGTAGAAACATTCAGTGAACAAAGATTTACTTAAACCAAAATCATTTAAAGGAAAAAATATTATATTTTAATATATACAGACTATTTTAACTGAAAAAGAAAAGTAAAAGTACTCTGCTACTTTTATCTTATAAAACAACAAAATGCATTACCGTGATGCTTTTTGAAATTCAAACAAGAATTTGTAAAATTCTGCAACAGAACTCTGACCCCCGTGCTCTCTGCAACTTTGTAAGTACTCCATGGCCTGAAATTAGTGAATCACGCATACAAAATATGAGTAAATTCATTACAACTATTTCAATAGAAAATATAATGATCAACTTATTAGACACGTTCTATGGGCAAATACTTTACATCCCTAATGCTTAATATAGTACTCTAACTTTATATTATACTAAAAATTAAAAATGGGAAAGTTGGAGTTATATTCTACTACAATTTCAACCAACACTGTTTCTTATAGCATAAAGAACTTCTTGTGGTACACAATATACAGAAGTATTTCATCATTTTAAACTATAAGATGGTAACATTAAAATGTAGAAGATGTAAGATATACTTGTCTGTAACCAATTGCTTTAGTTGCAGAATTGGAGTTTGGATGAAGACCCGTATCAAGAAGCCACTGAGCCTCGGACAAAATCCCATCCCTTCCTGTAGTTGAAGAGAGCTAAGAGACTTATTGCAATAAAATATTCATGTATTATTGACAGAGAGCTTGGCATGTATTGTTACAACAGCAAGGTATACGATGTGCCCATGCATACAGGTAGAGAAGAATGCTCTACAAAATGTAGGGCATTCATTTACAAATTGAGTGTTTTCCTGTTCAGGATATACCTAAAAGCATATCTTCACACCGATAATCAATTGATTTATAGAGGTCAAGTCTATGACTAGAAAGGAAAAAGCACATAAACTCATAGTCTAACTCTGATGAGCTGGTTTCTTCCATTCCAGTGCTCATATCAGATGACTCCGAAACCTCAGCAACGCTACATTCACTCTGTTCCCTGAAAGAATCATATGGTACCCGAAACGCAGAAGGAGGTGATCCACTAGACTGCCATTCCAAAGAAATATACATAAATGGTGAAGTTCAGGTATGTAAGCAATCAGTCGATTACAATGAAGTTCATTTAAAAGAGATAATCGCACCACAACCATATTACCCAAAAAAGAGATAATTCCACATTTGAAAGAGATAATCAATTACAATGGATATTTTCATTGTGGTCAGTATTCGTATTAGCACCAATGTGCAACAAATGAATAAGAGTTTTCTTCAATCTTTCAATAAGGTTAGTAGCCACGATAGAATTTAGAGTTGCATGAGACTATGAGTAACTTGGCAAGCATACCTTAATAATCTCTAGGCTACGCCGTAATCGATACCAATCATTCACTGCTAGAAATTGAGCCTTTGGATCACCTGCTTTTACCACCAACTGTACAGCTGTATCCCAGTCATCTCTCCTCTGTAGTTCAGCTAATTCTTGATTTACTTCAGATATAATCTCTGGAGAAGCTTTAGGTACATCTGGCTTTCCATATATGAACCTTATATTTAAAAATTCAAACATAACTCACAGGTTAGTGTCCCGCAATAGCACATAAATAGCTACATAAAGAAAATAAACTCAATAAAAACGTGAGATATAACATCTATAATCCATACAGCCGACACCCATACAGCTTCCTTCATTTGACAGAAGTTTATAATATCCAACAAAGCCAAAAAAAAAAATAGGACTTGTAGTTAGATTATGCTAGTGTAAGAAATGAACACTAAAAATAACTAGAAAATTACCATAACATACTAGTATATATCACATTCTTCAAGAAATGATGAAACAGAGAAACACTTGGAAAACCAAGTCTGCATCACTTGTTTCCTGATATTTGATTTTTTTCATTATCGTAATGCCCAATCATGCACTTCCACACCCCTATTTATTTTCTTTGTTAAGGATATAAATAGCTGTGAAATTACTTATGAAATGAATAACTTCCTTAGCAGGTTGTGGAAACAAAAAAAGACAAGTAGATTTCATTTCCTATTTATGTTTTCTTGTTAAGTTATTACAAGTATATAATACAACCACTATGCAACTACGGAGTTCAATTCGAAATAAAAAGTAGTAAACAACGTCAAAATAGGTAATTGTAAAAGACATACCATCTTAAATACAATCCAGTGCCTCCAACAACTATGGGAACACGGCCATTGTCAAGAATACATCTTGTAGCATGCCTTGCATCCTCAAAAAACTGCCCAACAGAATAATCTGATAAATAAAAATTTAATTAGTGAAAATAGAAGTTCTTCAAAGTTTCAATAACGGAAAAATCAACACGAAGCTATACAGCACGAACACCTCCCGTATATGAAGTGGCAGTGTTGAACACATTTTCAGACAAATCTCAATAGATCTCCAATTAAAAATATATTTTATCATCTCAAACACTTGAGCCAACACCTCAGTATGAATGGAGACAAAAGTGTTTAGAAAAATCTTTTTAAATTTTTAGAATAGTCAACTTAAAATATAATAAATTATTACAAAAATTCTCAACTTCTTTTATCATAGAAAAATTGTAAGACTTAACATGCTGGTTGGAGAACTTGAATATACCTTCTTGGAAAGATGTAATCCATCTAACTTTGGGACATTTTTTGTAAAGAGATCGAGTGCTTACGTTGTAAAATAAAATAATGTCACCCAGTAATCTCTTGTGAGACTCATCATCACAGACGAAAGGTGAACATACTAGAATAAATAAATATTATTTAGTAATATAGATATTTCGTTATGCTCTTATGTTTCCCATATTTCATTTAATTTGTTACGTAGCATCTCAGTGTGCAGTATTTTAGACAATAGCAGGAGTATTTGCGTCCGGATCAAAGAACATGCTTCATAGAAGATACACAGAAAAAGGTATAACTAAGTCCAACATAAAACACACCTTCAGATGGGTGCAGTATGTCAACCAGATGATGCGGTACCTCCTAACAAGAGAAGCAAACAAAACAAAAGTAAATAAACTAAAATCAAAGGTTCCAAAAATGATTGTTCAAGCAAATAAGAAATTCAAAAAAACTATAACAGACAAAGTAAATCATGCGTTATGTCACAATCGCACACCTTTCTTTCATCTGGGGAAGGCTTTGCAGATCCCACATCAAGCCCCCGATACACCTGTGGTAAAATACAAGCCAATGAAGCCACTCGAATAAAGAAAGAGCATTATTTCATACACCATAAAATCAATTACATATCACCTTTGATATAACTTTTAAAGTAATTATTCAAGAAATCAACATTCTTTAAAGGAAAAGACAATGTAAAACATACCTGATGATTTATTCCAATTAAACTCAACAAAAACAACAACAAACTTGTTCAATTACAATACACACATATATTTCCTATTTCATAAATAAATATTGTTTCCAAATCCATAGCATCTTCATGAAAAATCAAGTTTGTCCCATAGTCATTACTTCTCGTTTACAAAATACTGAACTGCAACAACTAAAAACAATAATATTTTATCTCAGGAAATTATGATAATAACAATAATAATAATAATAATAATAATAATAATAATAATAATAATAATAATAATAACAATTCAGCAGTTAAACAAACTTATTATCCATGATTTGGCTGAATAGCAATTTACATGGAGATTGCAAGCCTTTTGAACTTAAAATCCCAAAACCCTACGGATATCACTACTAACACCTCATACGCAATGCAAAAACACGATTGAGGAAAATGGTTGTTTGTGTTTGAATATAATATTACCTGAACGGAATCAGCACTGACGATTTCGCCGTTTAGGCGCTTAGCTAGTTCCAATGCCAGGCGGCTCTTGCCCGAACCGGTGGGTCCAGAAATCACAATCACCTTCTCTTTCTTCTTCCTTTCGGATGCAGTCACCAGAAACTGTCGCCGGGAAGTGAACAAGCACTGCCGTGGTCGGAATAGCGACCTCTCCGGGAAACGGAAGCAGGTGCGGAGAGTGCAGACTCCATTGTTAATCATGGTCAAAGTTGCAGTGTGAGTGAGGCGTGCCAAGTTCAAACCAAGGTATATAAATATTGGAACATTTATATTGGATAACAGATATTGTTTTTACTATTCGAAAGTTATAATAATACTAATAACAATAAAGAAAAAAACAATTTTATATTTTATATTTATTAATAATTCTCAATTTAATAGAATGAATAAAGAAAAGAAAATGAAAGAATGATCAATTGAATAAAAATGAATAAAAAGCGAATCGGTTAAGAAGAGAGTGTGAATATCATATCCGAGCAAACACTTTAAAGGTTTGATTGTGAAAGGTGGGACAAACATTTTACCATTGCAAATCTAAGTTACAAAGATCAAATCTTCCGGAATATTTGTCCATGATGCAGCAAACTTCTTCCCTGCCTCGTGCGAGAAAGATCGCGTTAGAAATTATAGACTCAAAAGGGTCAGCCCCGCATAAGGGTCAGCCCACATTCTTTTATTTTTTAGAAATTCAATGAAAAAAAAATTTACTTTTTGCGCTTGAAAAATTGTAAAATTGAACCTATATATTTGCTATTATCAAACATCAATATTTTTTCTTCCATTTCAAACATAGTCAAACATCAATAATTTAATTAAGATAAAAATCAAATATCAATATTCTTTCATTTCAAAAACATTAAAAATAATTAATTCAAAAACATTAAACATAAACATCACTACAATGAACATAGTTAATTCAAAAACATTAATATTCTTCCATTTCAATAACATTGGATGCAACCTTAGAAGAACTTTCATCCAATTTTTCATAATTATAATTTTCCCCGTCATCTGCATACATTAAAACAATGACAATAAATTAATTAATTTTTCATAAAAATAATACAGTAAAAATAAGATCAATTAAAATAATTGAATTACCCTCAGAAAATTCATGCTTACAACTTGATGTACAAATGATTGCTTCCACATTTTCAAGCAAAAGTCGATTCCTATACTTGTTCAAAATTCGAGAACCAATGTTAAATGCAGATTCTGATGCAATTGTGGTTATAGGGATGCTCAACAAATCTCTAGCCATTAAAGCAAGATCAGAAAAAGTGCTGACTATTATTTTTCCACCAATCTAACACATCCCTATGCTCTTAAAGTCAAAATCCAAAGTTTGTTCATCCAAATAAGTGTCAAGTTGTGTCCTTCTAGCTTTACTAGCTACTTGAAGCTTGCGCATTTTTAATTTCTATTATGATGTAATAAGTTAGTATAATGAACTACTGCAAAAAAAAAAAATGAATTAAAGTGCATTAATTAGTATTATTAAAGTAAGTAACTTACATAAAAAAGACTTGGTTTAGACATAGATGAGGATGAAGATTGTCCTTGCTTATGCTTTTGAACATTTGATGATGTTGTCAAACCTTTGGTAGAATATTCAGCAAAAAGTTTGTATAATTTTTCCTTGATCTTTTCCAACTTTAGTTCCTAAGTAAGTGAATCAATTTTTTCAAAATAAAACCTCAATGTTTCTAACTTCATCCTTGGGCCTAAAATTGCACCAAACGCAAGTACAACGCTATATTCATCCCAATATTTCTCAAATTTTACTATCATCAATTTAACCATGATCTTAATTAGTACATCTTCATCCTTCACATTTTCCATCAACAAACACTTAATTTTCCAAGCTTGTAAAAAATACATGTTGGAAGTAGGTAACTTGTAGCAGAAATCCAGTTAGTGATATCATAAAAGGGTAACAAGAACCTGCAAATTTTTCCAGCTCTCTCCCACTCTTCCTCTGTAGGAAAATATTTATAAGATTCATCAACCAAATGCAAGCTTCCAAAAACACGTTGATATTTAAGAGGACTTTTAATCATCAAATAAGTAGAGTTCCATCTTGTAGGAACATCAAGACACAACCCACATGATGCATCAATATCACTAAACCTTCCAAGGCATTGTTTAAATTTCACCATTTTACTTTCCGAACCCCTCACATATTTGATGTTATTTCTAATTTGGTACAAAGCATCACCAAGCACCTTTAATCCTTCTTGAATAATTAAATTTAATATGTGTGCACAACAACAAACATGAAAGAATTCGCCACCACATATCAAACCATGTTGTAAAAGAAGTTGACTTTTTAAAGTATTTTGGACAACATCATTAGCAGAAGCATTATCCAAAGTCATAGAAAACACATTTTTCTCTAGTCCCCAATCTTGTAAAAATTCATTAATTTTCTTAGACAACTCAAAACCTGTGTCAGGGGAGGCATTTGACAAAAGTTCAGTAGCTTACTATTTAACTTCCAATTCAGGTCAAAAAAATGTCCAATCAATGATATGAAACCCTCAGTATTAATAGATGTCCACAAATCAAAAGTTCAGCATATCCTACTAGGAATGGAAGCAAGCAATTCCTTAAGCATTATTTTTTTCTTTCATATACATTCTCCCAATATCAGCCTTAACAATGTTTCTAGAAATCATAATTATATCAGGACAAAGTAGTTTATCTAATTCCTAAGTTCGGGATACTCAACACATTTGTAAGGTAAATTGTGCCTAATAATCAGACTAGACAACAATTCCGAATGTACAACTTGATCTATTTTTTTCCTTCAACTTTCCCCGCATATCTAAAATCATTTGACTCACATCTTCAGTTTTTCTTTTAACAAATTTCATAACATGACGATTTAAATGAGAATTTCCATATTTTCTTCCACCAGTTACATATATTTTGTTCCAACTATTGCACTTTTCCCTTTTTTTTCCATCATTTCCCTTCCCAATCTTAGTAAAATACCTCCAACAATCAGATGTGCTAGTCTTATCCCTTTCTTTTGTTCCAGGTTCAACAGTTTCAGATTGTTTCTCAGTATCATCATCTTCCTCCATTTCAAACTCACAGAGAGGCATGTTATTACATTCCTCGTCCATTACAATCCAATTTGCAAATTTAGAATCTGTCGAAAAATATAAAATAAACATATAATCTAAAAATAATTCTATAATATTAAAATAATCTATAATTTAATTTATAATTTATAAATGGTTGTCTCACTCACCACTTCCCTCACATCCACCTCTTTTTTCTTGTCCTATGATTGGTATAACAGGTTCAACTATGCTTATATGGAATAAACATATAATATAAAAACAAAAAAACCCAATTTCTCTTATATTATCGAATCATCAAATTAAATTTAGAATCCAATAAACGATCATATCAAAATTTCTAACCAAATAAACATAATCCCCAATTTATATGCAGATAAAAAACGCACAAATCTCATGAATCATATACAGATAAAAAATATGCCTTGCATAGAGGAGTGAAGGCAGCAGCAACGTGGTAGCGGAGCGACAATGACGCCGTGTGCGTTGCAGGCGGAGTGGCAGCTGTGCGATACGGAGTTGTAGGTGGAGCGGCACGAAGTTGCAGGTAGAGCGGTGTGCGTCGTGTGTGCATTTCTAGTGGAGCAGCGCTGTAAAGGAATGGAATGGGAAGTACAAATCGAAAACCTAAAATAGTGTGTGCAGTGCAGCATTTGGGAATGAATAAAAAAAACCCATTTTTCTTTCAGTCAAGTTCCCACTCAACTTCTAAGTCAACACAATTTTATTTTATTTTTACGGGCTAGCAGGTTAGGCCGCCCCGCCCCGCTGCTGGGCCGTGCGGCCTGCGGGTTATGTGGGGTGGGTTACCAGATTGAAAAGGTGAGTCCACCCCGTGTTTTTTACTAGCGGGTCGCAAATCGGCCCGCACGGCCTGTTCCGTTTTGCCATCCCTAATGAAAAGAATAGATGATTCGTGAAGAAGGATGTAATTGAAGTAAAGAAAAATAAGTTGTTTTGCTCCTCGTTCACATCTCCATCCAGATCGCCCACGAGAGGCATTTGAAGATGGTCTTCCGCCAAATGCTGTTGACGGAGGTCACGGTCAGAGATTGAGTCATCGCTGAAAAGACCGGTGTTGCCATTCATTCATATATTTTTACAAAGAAAGAATAAGAAACTAAATGATAAGAAAGAATAACAACTATGACTTTTAAGAGAAATGAAGATATGGGAAAAAAACTGCCAAAGATAAAACAATAAAATAAATATTAATATAAGGGTAAAAATGATAAATGTTGAACAAGATGCTTTGATGTCTCCAAATCCAAGTGGAAAGCTTGAAGACCTTGATGCTAGCTGTGTGTGTTGTCTAGTTGTTTGAAACTTGTTAATTCACTCCTTAAGATGATCCAAGTTCATTTGAATCTTTAACCTTTTGAAAAGATGGGTTTTCTAAAAAACTGTTGAAATTTCAACAGGTTGAAATTTCAAAACAACAGGTTGTTTTACCTTAGTAGTTTTTGAAAAGGTTTTGAAAAGCTTGACTTTGTTGTCAAGTCAATTCAACTGATTGTTTCAACAAAACAATCGATTATTTTTCTGAAAACCTTAACAAAATTCTGTTAAGTGGTTTTAATATGTTTTAAATGATCCTAACTACCCTGGCTCCTTTATAAATGCTTTTGACCACTTGATTGGTATATATAAAGGTGGTTTTACGCTCCTAATCTTGAAGTAAGAAAAAAAGTTTATCAAAAACAGTTTTTCCAAGATTTGAAAGAGCTTTGGATCATTCTTAAGTGTGTGGAATAGGATTGGGTTGTAATTCTGAACTTTAAGCTTTGTAATACCTAGGTGTATTACCTTCTTCCTTGATTACTGTATTTCTATATTTGTGTTGCCAAGGAGTGTTGTGTGTTCTTGAGGTGTTCAAGATCAACACTCTTGGTGTGGTTTGCCAAAGGTAGTGTGTTTCTTGAGGGGTTCAAGGTCACTACTTTGGTGTGTGTGGTTTGTAATCTGGTTTTGATTGCATAGTGGATTACCCAGTGGTTTCTGGGGACTGGATGTAGCTCTTGGTGTAAGAGTGAACCAGTATAAATCTATTTGTGTGATTCTCTCTTTCCCAGATCTTACATATATCTGTTTCAAGTTGTTTTTATTAACTGCTGATAAAAACAACTGGTTGATTTTCTGGAAATCAACTAAAACAGCTTTGTGCTTTTTTTTTCCTTAGTTTCTTTCTCTGTGATTCTTCATTGACCTTCATTATACCTTCAAAGTTTGCGAAAATCTTTCATAAACAATTCACCCCCCCTCCTCTTGTTTAAAGCCATATATTCTAACAATAAAGACCAAAGGAGCAGTTAAAGAGGAGAATCTCTTTTATATATTTTAGGACTCAAGGTTAAGTATAGATTAATTTAAGTAAAATTATATTTTAAAAGGTAATAAATTAGATATTTTATTGCACACACAAAAAGGTGACAATTGTTGCCATCCTTGTATGCTGGGAAACAAAGAAACCGCCACAGAAAAAAAAAAACATAAAAATTAAAAGAAGAGGTAGGTTCTATGTGTTTTTTTTAATAGAGATGTTAATTGAGAAATTAAAATAAAATAAATGGTTGTAAGTTATAATAGGAATACATAAAAATATCAGGATTACAAAGGACTTTTGCTAAGTCCTTTTTTTTTTCTTAGTCAGACTTTGATTTCTAATTATAAATCCATTTAGGGTTTAAAGCATTCACTTAGCTTTACATTCTTATTTCTTGTTTTCTAATTTTGTTTTAAATTTTTTACTTTGAAAATATTAGTTAAGGTTTAATCATTTTGAAAATTTTGTGTAGAACATGGAAAAAAATAGTTTTCCGTTTGGAAAATAAAATTATGATTAATATTAAAAAACAAAATTATGTAATTGAATTTTTTGTTCATTCATTTTAAGTTTAATATCTTAAAAATGATTATTATTTCTTTAGTAGTTATCCTAAGTCTAATAAGGATTTCATCCTATCGTCAATTATTTAACCTCTTATCTCTCTCACTCTCACTTCTTTTATTCTTTCTTCTCTCTCTCAAGTCTCTTTTCTTCCTTCTCTCTAATTTTCTTCATCCATATTTCATCTATTTCAAAATTTAATCACACATCGCAGTAGTTAAAGAGTCCAGAACTATTTTTATCCAATCATATTTTCAAACAGAGTAAGTTCTTGTTTACCCTAAAGATTCTCTATTCTTTGTTTTTTATTCTAATTTTGTCATCAATCTTGGTAGAATTAGTTGAAAAAAAGTGATTTATGATGAGTCTATTTCTAATGATCAGGCAATAGGTAGTATGGAAGAGTTTAGTGGTACTTATATTCCTAAAATGGTTTCCTCTTAGGAGAATATTATGTTGATTAAATGTACGTATTTTAATCTTAATGGTAATAGTGCTCCTGGTCCGGACAATTTTGGTGGTGTTTTCTTTCATTCTTGTTAGGACATTATTGAGTCAGATGTTTGCAAAGTTGTTCAACAGATTTTTAAGCAAAACTGAGTTCTTCCTGGAATGAACAACAATGTGGTCTCTCTTATTGCAAATATTCAAGGTACTAATTTTATTAAACATTACAGGCCAATTGTTGTAGCTAATTTCAAATTTAAGATTATTTCCAAAATACTAGTGGATAGGCTTGCAATTGTGGTTGCTAGAATCATTTCTCCTAATTAGTATGGGTTTGTGCAGGTAGACAAATTCGGGATTGTATTGGTGTTACTTCTGAAGCTATTAACATGCTTTCTAAAACGGTTAGGGAAGGTAATGTGGTTTACAAAGTTGATATTCATAAAGCTTTTTACACTCTGAGTTGGAAGTTTTTATTGTTAGTTTTGACATGCTTTGGTTTTCATCCATCATTTGTTGGATGGATTAGTACAATTCTTCATTCAGCTATGCTTTCTATAAGGATAAATGGTAGTTTGGTGGATTTTTTCCCTTGTGAGACTAAGTGATCCCTTATCTCCTTTACTTTTCTGCCTCGTAGAGGAGGTTCTAAGTAGAGGTATTTTTAAACTTGTGAATGATAAGATGATTCTACATAAGGCTAGTCCGCCAGGTTATATCACTCTCTCTCATATTTTATATGTGGATGACATTTTTGTTTTTTATAGGGCAGATAATAAGTCTCTTAGAAATTTAAGTACTTTCCTTGAAACATATGGTGATTTTTCGGGTCAATATGTTAATAATTCTAAGAGTGGCTTTTTCACCATGGATAGTTCTGCAAGATTTGTTGCCAAAATTCAACGTCTTCTTTCTTGTAGTCATGGTTGTTTACCTTTTAATTATTTAGGGGTGCCTATCTTTGTTGGTGCTCCAGAGTGTCGTTTTCTGCAACCTTTGACTGATAAAGTCAAATTGAAGCTAGCATCTTGGAAAGGAAAATCTCTTAACATGATAGGTCAGATTCAGTTGGTTAATACGGTCATTACTGAATTTCTAGCTTGTAGTTTTAATAAGTATAAATGTTTTGTTTCAATTTTTAAGCAAGTTGAACAGTGGTGTAGAAATTTTATTTGTACGGGTGATATTTTGAAAAAAGGCATAGCTACAGTTAATTGGGCTAAGATTCGTTCTCCTCTTAAGAATGGAGGTTTGAAGATTTTTAATCATCGTCATGAAAATAATGTGTATCTTCTTAAGCTTGCTTGGAATTTTGCTTATAGTAATAAGTCTTGGTCTCTTCTCCTGAAAGCAGAGTTCTTAAATCAAAATATAAGCTTAGAATGGTTTATAGATCCTCATCTATTTGGTCTGCAATTAAGCAGTTTTATGAAAACATTCTTGATCATACTTATTGGATTGTTGGTACAGGTACTCTTATTAATTTTTGAAATGATAAATGGTATTCTACTACTTCTTTATCAAACATTGCAAGGTTAGATGGTGCTAGTATTCTGGATACAATCTCCCAAATTTGGTCTGGTTGTGATTGAAATATGTTTCTTTGGGGAAGACTTTGTTTAGGCTTTGTTCCACTGGCCTTTCTCACCATAACAACATTAGCTAACCATGTGGTATACCTGACCTCTCGGATAAAATTTGCGTTGAGAAGTTGGTCGACTTCATGATCTGCAGCCGAAATTCTCTATCCCCGAGTTTTCTCTTCTTCTGCGATATCAGTTTTGCTTGGGGAAGGATGGAAAACTAGTGACATATGAAGTCAGTGACTATTCCCAACATGTTTGAGACACTGCACGTGAACATATCCGTGAGTACCTCCTCCCTTCCTTCCTCAACAACTTACTTATCAATCTTTCCCATCTTGGTGCACTGGCCCATGTCGACCCTGAGTTGTACCTCCACCACGGGCGCAATTAAGGTTGGGCTATTTTCATCAAACTTTGCTTTACGATCGAGACCCACGTCCCAAGGTTTTGGCGACTGGAGAGTCAACTCCATGGGCCTCTCACAGTTACTGGATATTTCCACATTGCAAATCCTCTAGGTTTTTCCCTTGTCCTCATCTACTGCTTTCCCCAATTCCTTTTGTAGGTTAGGTCTTGGGTCATTCCTGGTTTAAAGGGCTTGTTCAATGAATAGGGAGAAACTTTCAAACTCTAGGTGTAACATTCTCGTGCTACCTTTGGTTCGGTTTTGACCGTGTTGATCTCACCCTACTCCCTTGGGAATTTCATTGTCATGTGTGGCGTTAATAAATGACTCCCAATTGATTCAGGGTTCTTCAACCAATGATGACGTTGTAAGAAGTATTGACGTCAACTAAGATATACTGAACTGTCAGAGACTAGTGCGCCTCTCTAGTGTCGAAAATGGTGAAGAGGTCGATATAGCTTGTGTGGACCCTTTCCCCAGCAAATCCAAGCAATGAATCGGGGTAGAATTGTATTTGTGATTCGGGGATGTCCAACTTCTTGAACACCGACAAGTATATAACTTTTGTCAAGCTTCCCGATTGATTAGGATCCTTCTGAATCTCCAATTCGCTATGGTGGTTGTGATTACCACTTGATCATCCTGCTTGAGATCTTGTATGGAAAAAACCTCATGAAAAGGATGATGGGTAGGGAGCAAGGTGGTAAAAGGCAAACCGAGTTAATACTCTTAAGATGTCTTTTCTTGTCGAGCTCGTATGACCCCCGCCTACGAACCCTCCAGCTATGGTGTTGATATCACCTCGCCCTATACTTACTTCGGGCATACCCGAATTTTCTTGCTCCTGGCCGGACTCTCCAACCTCGAGATGAGCGGTCCTACCTTGCATCGTTCAGGTGTCTCAACCCGGTACGAACCTCTTCCTCATCCACCGCGTCCACATCTCCGTCCCCGACCATGACTCCTAAATGATTTCCTACTATGATCGTGATGGGCCTCATGTATGAATGGATTTAGCGCTCCTAACCTTACCAGATCTTTCAGGAGGTCTTTCACTTTAAAGCATTCTTTCGTGCTATGTCCCTGGTTCTGGTGATAGTTGCAATGTTTGATTGGATCTCCCGAAGGATTATTGGAAGCTGGAAAGGGTAACCAGACGAGTTCCAAGTTGCAAACCTATCAAAGAACTACCTCTCTTGTTGTGTTGAGAAGGCGTAGTTCTCGAACTTTCCTAACAGTTTTCTTTTAAAGGACGAGAGAGTTATGGAGATTGGGGCTTTCATTGCTTTCGGCGAACATCAACATTTTCCTTGATGCTGATGTACCCTGTCGTCCTTGCCCGTGGCTGGTCCATATCAACTGAAGGGTCTGAATACAAGGTGGGAATGCATAGCGATTTTCCTACATGAAACCCTACAAGGAGGGAATGCATAGCGACTGTCGAGTATAGGTGTGGGATATTCAACGTGGCTCTAGCAAACCAGGTCATGTATTGCCTCAATCATTCTCCCTCTGCACATTGTGCAAAGATACCAACATTGCAACTATTGGCTTGTAATCAACGAACCTAGCTACGAATTGCGCCAGAGGGTGTTGAAGGAGTCGATCGAGTTCCTGGACAAAGAGTAGTACTATTCCAGGGCCACCCCAACCAGTGTGGTTGGGAAAAGCTTACGATGTACAACCATATTCTCTGAGAACAAATTGACTTGCTTCATATACGTCTTGACGTGAGTCTCTGGATCCGAGATTCCATTATATTTCTCCAGGTTGGGTCATATCCATTTTCATGGCAGTTAGATTCTCATGACTCCAAAAGTGAAGGGGTGGAAATCTTCAAGGTTGACCTTCATCGTTTTGTTGAGTAAAGGATTGGGCACCACCTTGAAGGATTGTTGTTTGTACCCTCGACTTTCCCTTCACAGGACCTCAGCGTGGGAGTAGGTCGAACTTCCTTCCATGATGACCTGAGCATGTAGACATGAGAAGGTGTCCTCTCTCCTGATAGACGAAAAACTCAAGAGATATTGGTTGGGATTCCGTCGATATTTGGTGAAGTTCCTACCGTCCTGGTATATTCATTGTTTCTTTGGGTGATCTGATCTTGTAATGCTTGCATCTTTATTTTGTGTTTTTCTTTCAAGGACGCCATGTCTTTCTCCATTTTGTCTTGTATCTGATCGAGGAGGTTTCCATTGTTCTCTGGACATTCCTCCCCAGAGGATGGCCTCGAGCTAGGCATTCAGGTTGTTTTATGAGGAGCTCATTTCCTGAGATGTTCGATGTTCAATATTATGGTGATCCTAGGATAATGTTTTACCAGAGTCTCACGGTAAACGTCAAATATTCTTACCGAAAATATATTCGGAGGATGTCTTGGTGAGGATCTTATTACTCCTCTACAAATATTCATTCAGTTGATTTTTAGATAAACGGAAAAATTCACCTGAAAAAGACTTTGTAATACTTAAATTAGTAAGAACACAACGATAGTAGTATGTGCAATAAGTATAAAAGTGTATTCGTATTGAATAAGATAAAAAAATGTAATTCTTTGAAAGTTTATATTTAAAGATTTTTTGGGGAGTGACCCTTAGACTAACCTCATGATAATCGTTTATGACTTATAAATAACCACTTAACTATAAAATCTCATTGAGTTATTGTTCTACTCATAATTGTTCGTTATGGTAATTAAAATCTAATTATGAAATATAGATAGTTGCTTCAAGCTGTAAGTATTTCTAACTTTGTGACGACTAGTTACACAATTTGACTTGTAGACATTTTTTACTTTATAACGGGTGAATACAATTCCAAACTTTATTTTCCAGATTTCACATTCTTGTCCAAAATACATTCGTGAGTTTCATATTCCAATCTTCAAAAGTCAAAATAATTATAATAAACATCTATCGATATCTGGATCCAAAATTCCATTTTGAACCTCGATATCTAGAAACTTATCTTCTACCATTTCACCCCAAACCCTTCTTATAGGACCTCCACCGAACGTCGTGCCAGCAAAATTTTACCTCCAACACCACTGGAAACCACCAATGCAGAACACCTCACTATTAGAGTTTCGTCATCCCAAAAAACGTAGAAGGAAATTATCATATTTTAAAACTTTGTTAGGTGCATATTCAAATTAATCGGGTGTGGAGGATTTGACACGGGAGGATAATGCATTGAGGCTTCAGACGCTCATGCTTTTTAATCGTCTTTTAAGCATTCATTTACAGTTATTATTCTTATAAATACAAGGAATTTAATATATGTATGAAACTACTACAATAAATAGTAATAACTATATTAAAAATAAATGTGTAATTATAATATAATAAAAAAATGTAACTATTCTTATGTAATAACTACTTTTTTATGTTGCTAACATTTTAATAATTAATTTTGCAATTTACATATTTTTATTATTATAAAAAAAGTGATCATATGCCTATATATATATATGCATCTTTGTGTAATCCTAAAATAACACAATCTCAAAAAACAAATAATCTCACGAAAACATATGAAATCCTCTAAATAAAGAAATTATATAAAACATTAATTATAAAAACACCAAAACAAACCATTATAAAAAAAAGTACATTCCTTTAGAATGTCATAGATTTATCCGTGGGAGTGCCTTTACTGTTCGTTCGGTGGTTTTAGCATCAGAAACCTGTTCAAAAGCCCCCTTCCAGACAAATCTTCATATCTATTCAAACTTAAATATTTTTAACTAATAGTGCTTCTAACAGGAGTCAAGTTTCTTGAGAAACCAAGACTCTAAAATATATTATTTACCAACAGTTACATAGGTTTGTAGAGCAACATAAATCATATAAAAAAATTAGATCTTCATAAGGCAATAAATAGATCGAATCTAGCCATCAAAAAATTGTGAACTTCAGATACACAACATGCAGGTTCATTAGGAAATAGGACTAACAAGTAAGAAAAATAAGATTTAATTCGTTGAGAAACATGGCATAAACTCCATGTTGTCTTGGTACAATTCTTCATTATCTACATAGGCTAGAAAAATAAGCAGTGATCTCACGCTGTATATGGGTTCCCACCAGGTGCTCCTCCCATATCCCTGCTTGGCACGTCTCTAGTGGGAGCATTGTTTGACCATCCTGCATTTGGTTGAAACCCTCCCGTGTTCTGGTTGGGGGGTACCCCTCCCATGTTACCAGAGTAGTTATTCTGAGGCACACCACCTCCAGGACCATAGCCACCACCCATGTTAGGAGGAGGAGGAGGAGGGTAACCACGTCCAGCATTGGGAGGAGCATATCCACCTACATTTGGTGGGGCGTATCCACCTTGGTTGCTGGGAGGAGCATATCCACCTTGATTGCCGGGAGGAGCATATCCACCTTGGTTGCTGGGAGGAGCATATCCACCTTGATTGCTGGGAGGAGCATATCCTCCCTGGTTGCTGGGAGGAGCATATCCCCCCTGGTTACCAGGAGGAGCATATCCACCGGCATTGCTTGGTGGAGCACCACTGGAAATAGGACCAGGATTTGGCATAGGAGGCCTACCCTGCATGTCTCTGTTCACAATAGTCTCCCTCCTCCTCTCAAAGTTCCTAGACCTGTCAGCATTGCGAGGCCTGTCATTGCGCCTGTTTCTCTCATTTGCCCTGGCATTGTTTCTAACCCACTCTTCATGATACTTGGGATCGTAAGGAACTGCTTGCCCATTAATAAAGGGCTCACCTGATCAGGAAAGAAAAAAGTACGCAGAGTACATGGTTATGACATTTGTGGCTCCGAGACAGAAATTTAATTCGTAAACCACTATGAAACATCCTAACAATCATAACATGCCATGCTACCCTTATGTTATCCAAAAACGTTCATGCAACTAAAGGCACAACAACCATACTTCAAACATCAAATGCACACAAAGAAGCATACAACAGAAAAACAGACTTTACCTCCATAATCCTTTTCCTTAACATTCAAATACGAATCAGGAAGCACCCACCGAACTCCAGGCAATTCTGCAATACCAAAAACAAAACCCTGTATAAGAAATCCCCACCAGCATAAAATACAAACAAAACCCTGAAGGTTCAAAACCACATATACCTTTAATCTTGTAAGAAAGCTCTTCTGATACAAGCGCCCCAAACGCAAAATAATGCCTAGTAGAAACCGAATATATCTTCATCCTAGCTTCCTCTTCACTAAAAAAATCAAAATTAAACACTCAAAATAATCAGCCGAAAAACAAGAAACCACGTACGAAATGCATATCTTCAACCTCAACACCTTGTCATTACTGTTAAAATATATTCATATTATCATAAAAATACTCATTCTGTTAATTATAAACAAATAAAAACTTAAATCAAGCAATTTATCATACCGAGCAAGCAAATAGGTACCCTTTTTTTTCTTCCTATTATATCAGGACAATCCAATGTAATACAAATTTGCACCGAGTAATAAAACACAAAATATAGATAAAACAGGAAGAAGTGTAGGAACAAGAGCAATTATTGGTGTTGTTGTTACCTTCCGATAACCTTGGACAAGGTTTTGATGTAACTATCGATGATTTCGTCGCGAGTAGGGTCACCTTCCGGCTTCTCCATGACAACGAGCCAGTGTTCGAAGTCGCAGCCATCGAGCAATATGGTTTCTTTGGGGGGGCGGTTGGACCAGTTAGGGTTGGGGTCGTTGAGGGAAGAAGAGGTGGCGCGTGTGGATAGAGCGCGGAGGGAGGGGGTGGTGGGGAGGAGGAGGCGGCAGAGAGAGGGATTGGCGGCGACGGATATGCGGCGGAGGAAGGAGAGGGCGGAGAGAGAGGAGGGAGGAGGGAAGGTGAGGGAGCGGGAGAGGAAGGGCGTTAGGGTTAGGGTTTTAGGGAAGACGCGAGAGAGGATCTGAGTGGCCATGGTTGGAAAGATTGGTCTGTTTGAGAAGAAGAGAAGAGAGTGAAATGAAAAGGGTTTAGGGTTTTCTCTGTTTGTTTCAGCCTTATAGAGAGGATGGTTCTAGAATGTGTTGCACAACCAAAGTGTAAAAATATCTTATCTCTCTATCTTTCTTCTTCTTTTTCTTCATTTTTATTACCTAATCTCTCACACATCAATGACCATCTCATAGTAAATACACATATCTAAATAATTAAGAATTTGTGTGAAAAAACTTAGATATAACTGAAAAAAAAAACTAATCATGTTATTTTTCAGTTTAAAAATAATATATAATTTTTTTACTTATTATTATTATAAAAAAATTATGAGGCAACCTTAACAAGGTTTGGTAATTGTTTCATTATCATGTTCTTTAAAAATTATATTGTGTCTTATGCGTCGTATGTAATAAAATTATGTGTTACAAGGTTAATTGAAGTATTTAAACACATAATTTAGTTTTTATAGGTTGTTATTTAAAATATATGTAAAAAAATATTGAATTGGCTCTTACACGTGTTAAGATTACAATTATGTATCATTTATGCATTTTTAATATGATACTTATATAGTTTATTCATAATATACGTTCAGTGTTTTTCTTAATTGGTATGTATAAATATTTTTAATTATGTTTATACGAATAAAATTCTTAATTTCATCTAATAACTGAGAATGCATATATGTATAAAATTAAAAATGTCTCTATACCATTATACAAAGAGATACATCATTTAGTAATTTCTTTTAATGTTATTTTTAACTAAATAATTTTATCTTCTAATAAATAAAAATATTTTTTTATTATTTAATAAAAAAATAATTAAATAGTTTTTATTTGAAAATAATTAAATAACTTTTCTTTTTAAAATGAGTGTTAGATATTTTTTTAATTTTATTTTTATAAATTATATATGTATATATGAAATTGTATTATTTTTATTTTTAATTAATTACTCATAAAATAATAATTATATATATTTTAACATATAAAAATGTTAATACTCATGTTATGAGATTGGATGTGCTTTCGTAGATTGTTCAAATTAAGAATAAATGACGTATACATAAATCAAACTAAGAATGTTTGAACTAATTCCTTCATAACTCCATATATAAATTTAATAATATTTATATACAAAAACTAATTTGATAAAGAAAAATACTTGAAGAGGTCAAATTTAACCTATAATTGTGATTATTTATTCCTTTGATGTCTCATGTCATGTATTGTTGATTGGATAATGGCTAGCCACAAGAGGTAATTCAAACTTGTAACCAATGTCTTGTGTAGTTGTCATTTGTTAACTAAACACCAAGTTTCAACTACATAAATTTTATTTTACATAATGGTTTCTCTTATTTACCCTTTCTTTTTTTTTCAAAATTTACTATTTAATATTTTTTAAGAAAATAGAAAATTTGCATGATGACATAAAAAAGCATTTTCTATCACAATAAAGGAAATTTAAAATAAAGACTTCAAAGTATGTTCGGGTGAAAAAAATAACTGAGGAATAATTTCATTTTAGATAAATATTTTTAATTCATTTTTTAATGATATAAGAAATAAAATAATATATTAAGAGATATTTAGTTTTAATTTTGAAAATAACATTTAATTCTCTAATTTAAAATAATAAAAATTATTCTCTATTTATTTCCTTCTAAAAATCTTCTTATACAATTAATATCATCCCATGAAGTAATCTTATGGAAAGAGAGAAGTTATTTCAAGGCATGTATTTGGTAAAAGAGAATAAAATTAGATAATTTAATTTATAATAAAGATAATTTTAATATTTAGTGTTATGTGATTTTAGTTTTTTTTTTCGATTCCTCAACTTTTTAATGTACGGTATGTTAAAGATATTTGTTATTCTGTTTTATGTAGATATTTGTTATTCTGATAGTCAATAATTCTAAAATTTAGGGAAGACTTATTCCTTTGTTCTAGTCTGTTGCAACTGGTTGCACTCTTTTACTCGTTTTTGTATTTTCTAATTGTTGTAAGGCTATTAAATAGCTAATCCTTCCATTCAATAAAATTATCCTCTTCATTCATTTTCTCTGTTTTACTTTAAAACAATATCCATTTACATTTGGTATCAGAGCTCTTTTATTGGGGCCTGATCAGAACCTTGAAAAGCAGCAGTCCTTTCAAGCAGATGGCAGAAAGTAGTTTTGTTCAACCAGCAATTCCAAAGTTCGATGGTTACTATGACCATTGGGCAATGCTCATGGAGAATTTCCTACGGTCTAAGGAATATTGACATTTAGTGGAAGCTGGAATCCCTGAAGCAACTCGGGCTGCTGACCTTACTTAGGTGTAAAAGAAAGCCTTTGAAGATCAGAAACTCAATGATTTAAAGGTGAAATATTATATTTTTCAAGCAATTAACAGATCTATCTTTGAGACTATATTGAAGAAAGATACGGCTAAGGACATTTGGGACTCAATGAAGCTAAAGCATAAAGGGATAGCAAAGGTGAAACGAGCACACCTACAAGCACTCCAAAAGGAATTTGAAATTCTTCAAATGAAAGCTGGAGAATCAGTGAATGAATATTTTGCTCGAACCCTCACCATAGGCAACAAGATGCGAATTCATGGTGAAGTTATGCCAGATGTTACTATTATTGAGAAGATCTTGCGATCAATGACTCCACAATTCAACTATGTTGTCTGCTCTATTGAGGAATCAAATGACGTTGATACGTTATCTAT
>Ga0123342_1003073_pt1 | contig 27155 bp, 7 predicted proteins | sample Turbeawhitnodule_FD_89960 | JGI IMG/M metagenome (GOLD analysis project Ga0123342, IMG submission 89960) | Root nodule microbial communities of legume samples collected from Mexico - Turtle bean Mexico white nodule | ecosystem: Host-associated > Plants > Roots > Nodule | place: Mexico: Nepantla...
TACTCCAAGATTAGGAGCGTAAAACCACCTTTATATAGACCAACCAAGTGGTCAAAAACATTTAATAAAGGAGTCAAGGTAGTTAGGATCATTTAAAACATATTAAAACCACTTAACAGAATTCTGTTAAGGTTTTCAGAAAAACAATCTATTGTTTTGTCGAAACAATCGATTGAATTGACTTGACAACAAAGTCAAGCTTTTCAAAAACTACTAAGGTAAAACAACTTGTTGTTTCAAAATTTTAACCTGTTGAAATTTCAATAGCATTTTAGAAAAGTCATCTTTTCAAAAGGTTAAAGATTCAAATGAACTTGGATCATCTTAAGGAGTGAATTAACAAGTTTCAAACACCTAGACAACAAACACACCCAACAACAAGGTCTTCAAGCTTTCCTCTTGGATTTGGAGACATCAAAGCATCTTGTTCAACAATTTTCTCGTGGTTATCTTGTGTTTATTGCATAAGAAAACTAACACTTTGCCCATGAAACATTTACTAGACATGTAAGTTTTCTATTGTATTATATTCCCTACCTTAATGATTAATATTAATTAACAAATGTCTACCTTTTTATAGGGTTTTGGAGGCTCATTCGAAATTACAAGACCTTCCACATATAGCTAGGAAGAAGATACAATTAATTGTACCTAATGTAACTTATTTGTCCCATCACTATTCAAACACACATGACCATCACTGCATTGTTTGATTTCTACAAATGCAACAACATTATCAACATGAAGCATTTATACCAACATCCATGTGGTTGCAACTCCATTTAAAGTGACACAAATGTAGAATTGTCTCACAATCAAAAGGTACAACAAATTAAACACATCATTCAATGTGATAATTATCTCACCAACGGATAGATGTAAATAATTTGTACCATTCTGTCATCAGCCTAAACAATAATCTTTTGTCTACCGTCTCGTATCTAGCCTTAATAAGAGCCTTTAGCCTAAATTACTCTATGACCTTTATAAGCTCATGTGAGGGATTGAACTTATCAATCTTACATCCATGGAACAACAACATACAAATTTTCAATAAAAACTGTTCAGATTTAAAAAAATTACAATTTGTTTATGGTTTTCATATAATCACTTATATTCAAAATTATAATCAATTATATTTAAAATTATAATCGATTATGTTTATTGTTTATGTATATATAATCATTTTATCCGTTTATATAAATATATATTATTCTTTTATTATGTTTTTATATTATAATAAAATAAATAACTAATATAATTTAATATTTTAATATTTTAATATTTCACATTTTTGTATCGTAAAAAATAACAATTAAATGGAAAACGTTGAAATAGTAAATAAATAAAATAAGTTAATTTAATATTTTATTAATATATATTATTATAATATGATAAAATAAACAATTAAAATAAAATATAAAATAATAAATAAAATAAAATAATTTTTAAAATTATCTTTTATAAAGTAATTTATTTTAATATATCTATATTATGAAATATAAATTTTGAATTTATTAAGATTTGATAATACTTTTTATTTTAATTAAAATTTATACTAACTCTAATTTATATTTAAAAATTATTTATATATCTTATTTTAAAGAATATTTTATAAATATATAAAAAATTTATTTAATTACATCAATTATAAAATTTTCACTCTCTTTTCTGAATCCAATCAACCTTAATTTTAGCTTTCTTTTACTTTCTTTTATTTTATTTTTTACTTTCCAAACAAAATCAAAATCATGTGTACAAATTAGTACTGCAATCCCGGGCTCTTAGATATTATTATTGGGTCTCTAGATAAGAGATATAAGTGTAATGTCTTAAAAAAAAATATTTAAAATATGAAAATTGGTAAAACTGTAATAGTTTTAAAATAAAAAATTTGTGAAGATTTAAAAAAAAAACTTTGGTATAATATTTTCCACAATCACATCAGTTTGTATTTTTTTTCTTTTTTTATTCTAAAAATACTTTTTAGTTGCATAACATTAACCATCCAAAAATATATTTAGAAAAATATAGGGATTGAGGAAGAAATGTAGAAAGGAAGAAGTGCATCTGTATGAAAAAACAATTAACTTCACATAATAAAGTACGATAAATTTTAATTTCTAGAATTTTCTCTCACAGAACCACATTTATTGACTTTGCATATATTTTAATATATCATTTGAAAATGGCTAGTTGTGTTTTTCAAGACATACTATTTAAACTGTAAACTAAACTGCCGCTATAAGCAACTTACTAACTTACTCATTGACCTTATATACAAAGGAAAAACATAACAATACAGAGAGCTTTTCTTATTTCCCTTTGCCTCTATTTTGGTCCTTATCTTATGGACTTGGTTGTCGGTGGAACACTACCAAGGATATTATACCTAACCGATCAATTATTAATGATAAATTTCAACATATTTTTTTTTAAAAAAATTCATTATTATCCATCACAATTTACTAAAAGTCACTCAAAGAGTTTTTTTTTTTTTTAAATGATGTTACTATTTATTGACATTACTTACTTACTGAGGAGGTTTCGATTCATGGTAGTCAATATACATTTTTAATATTATTAATTGAAATTTATTAAAAGTTACAAAATGAAGAAATTACGTGTGGTTCTACAACTTTTTATACTAATTTTGAATTGTGTTATCAGTATTTGTATTTAGTTGGTTTTATTAAAGACAAAAACCTGGTATATAAGTTGTAAAAGAATCTTATATGATAACTGTGTTCTCATTATCCATAAAATTCAAATTTAAATTGATAATTAGGAGATTATAAAATTTATTTCAATATAATATATTTCTTTTTATATAAAAGGATGGTACATTATAAAGTTGTAAAAGAATCTTATATGATAACTATGTTCTCATTATCCAAAAATTTCAAATTTAAATTGATAATTAGGAGATTATACATTTTGTTTCAATATAATATCTTTCTTTTTCATATAAAAGATTCTCCATTTTTTGTTTATATAATTTTTTTTCTATTTTAACTTTATATTAATATTTATTTTATTATTTTATTTTGGTTATTTTCTATTTTATAAATTACGAAACCCTTTGCATGATGTTTACATAGGTGTGGGAAGCTCTATCATTTCGTTTCACAGCGCCACACTTTCTTTCTTTTCTTTTTCTTTTTCTTCGCTCTGTTTAATTTTTATTTGTCTTTCTTCTTCGCACCGAAACCGCCCTTTTCAAAGGGTTCTTCTTCTTTTCCTGTTAATGGTTAGGGTTTCTTAGGGGCGTTATCGGAATGTTCCAGAAGGCCCCTTCTTCCTTCTTTCGCCTATCCAATTCCGTTATACGACGGGGTATGGCGCCAACCATGCATTGATTTCTTTTTCTTCTTCTTTTTCCTTTCAGGTGATTACCCTTTTTTCTTTGTGCTTTTGTGTGTGTTGATTGATTCGTTAGTTCTTTTATTCTGTGATTGGAGTTGTGTTTCTCGAACCGGGGCGAGGTTGAGTGGGGAATAGTGTTATTGCGAAGTGTAGGGACGAGATTTTTTTTAATGTTTTTTGTAAGTACTGGATTGCGCATTTGGAAGTGGGGTTTTTTGCTATCTAGGTTTAGGAAAGGGGTTTCTTTTATGGCGAAATTGGTTGCTTATTATATAAGTTACTGAGCTGGTCCACGATTTCAATGTCAAATCGCGTTGGGTTTTTTCTTTAACAGGGTTTGCACTTTTGCAGTGTTTTTTTTTTTTCGGTGGTGGTGAACGATTGGTAGAGAATTGAGGAGTGATATTCTTAACTTTTAGCTTTTGTAGTGTGCCAAGCACTGGAATTGATCTCTTTTCAACCTGTTTGTCCTGGTGAGTTTTGGGAACTACTATAGGTGTGTTGTGTTGCAATATTCAATTGTGATTTAGGGTGGTTTGCTGATATTTTGGTGTGTGTTTGGAGTTAAGGAAGCTTTGAACAGTTGGTTTGATTTTTCTTTCATACATGAACCTGATATGAATGTTTACTATGATACTTGTGAATATCATTATCAGGCAAAAGAAATTGACCAGTATCACCAACAGGGAGTATTAATTTCTTTGTAGTTCATTTGTTATGGGATTCACGTTTGTTGTGATTATAAGTGCATCATGATCGTTTTGGCTCGCTTTAGATAATTTAATCCGGTGCCAAGTGTTGTATAATTAATATTAACATTGGTTTCTTTCTAATGCCATTTTCGGTATTTTTTTGGATTTTTTATTTATTTACTACTAATATTTCATGTTATGGCTGTTTGCAGTGGTGGCAGTTCTGGTATGGAAATGTATGATGTTTCTGGAACTCGAAATGCAGATGCTTATTTGGTAATAAATTTATTGAATTTTTGCATTCTCTGTTATACATAATACATATCATGTTTCCTTTGATGGATTGTCATTATTATATTCTGTGCGTTGTGGTTTTTTTGTTCTGAGTTAGTATGACAACAAAAATTCCTACTCTTGGATTTTCAGATTGAAGGCACCGATTTAAACTCACATATCACAAACCCAAATTTTGAACAGTTTCAAGTCATGTTTAATGATGGAGCCCCTGAATTTGTTATTGATCAGAACTCGTATTACCCTGCTGCCACCAATTATGGGTATTACTGTACAGGTAATGAGAACGGATATGCCCGGGATTTGAGTTTATGGTATGTTTTCTATGCATCATATTGACTAGTTATTTATTATGGTTAGGATTTGAATCACCCAGAGAATGGGAGGGCCACCATAGGATTTTTGGTGTAGATGGTCCTGATATTCAGTACACGGTGAGTCTAGTTCTTCTCTACTTTTGTGTGTTACATGTTGTGTTGACAGCTGATTTGTTGTTTGTTTATTGGCCAGGGTGCACAACATGAAAGTTTTCCATATGTATATTATACACCTAGCTATGGATATGCACAGTCTCCATACAATCCATACAATCCTTATATTCCTGGTGCAATGATAGGAGTTGATGGTTCATTTGGAGGAGCACATCAATATTACTCTTTCCCTAATTATCAAAACCCCATTTCTTCACCTTCTTATATTCCTTTTGTTCAACCAGACAATTTCCCTAATAGTTCTGTTGACTCATTGTTTGATACTAGTGCTTCTGGCAGTAGACCTGATGGAAAAGGTTTAAAACATAAGTTCAGTTCAGCTTCTGGTGCCTTTGCTAGGAGCTCTTCAAAATCATTGTCAAATCCCACAAGTTCCTTGGCCAGGATATCAGAGGGGCCAAGAGATAATGCTGGGATAAAGAAAGATGTGACAAGTGGCAGTGCTTCTGGCAGAGGTTTTCTTAATCTGCCTTTGCCAGCTGTCCGTCAGGTAGAATCTTACACTTTTATTTGAATTCAAGTATTCTGAGCCAGTGAGGTCAGTTCTGATTTTGACTTGTTTAGATGGGAAGCATAATATCTATAATTCTAGCTGTGTTCCCGAACAGTATTGATACTTGATAACACTATAACAAGTTAAAGTTTTTCACTCCCTAGATGTTTCTATTTCTCTGGAAAGGGCATACTAGGAGGGAGTGCCTATATATGGGTTAGTTTGTGGACTTAGAGGCTGGAGCTCTTTCGTTCCTGAAATCTATGGGTGATATTAGGTCCATTTAAATAAAATTTTGAACAAGTGATTACAGAAGGTAAAATGGAACAAATTTCCTTTTAAAGTTCAAAACAATTTATGCACACCCCATCTTTTTCGTTAGTTCTTTGACTTCACTCCTCAATTTAGCTCCTGGTTTAAATTTGTTTCTATTTACCTCCCTATTTCATTTTTTATCTATAGATTCTTATTGGGATGTTTAAACTGGCTCTTATTATTATTTTTGGAGTCTTGTTTCAGTTATTGAAAAGCGTGTTTGCTAAATTTGAATTGTTATGTTTATTTTTTTGTTGGTTTTGTAGGCCAGAAGCATTGATGTCTTAACCCATCCTGTAGATATTATTTCCAATGGAAATGTTTTATCCCACCGTAATCAATTAAAAATAGCTTGCCCTCTGAGTAGTGAATTTTCTGACTGTGGTTCTAATGCTAATGGACAGTCTGCAGTTGCTAAACTGCGACAGAAGGCTCTCATGTCTAAAGGATGGAGTGATGTAAATGGAAGTTCTGATGTTTTGGGTGAGCGAAATAGGGGCCCGAGAATTGGAAATAGCAATTCAAAATACCACCAGCTGGCTGTCAAAGCCTATACAAACAAAGGAGATGGGAATACACAAGAAAACATAATCGTTTATACTGATCGATATAACAGGGAGGATTTCCCTGTTAGCATTGAAAAAGCAAAGTATTTTGTTATAAAATCATACAGTGAAGATGATGTGCACAAAAGCATCAAATATAACGTCTGGTCATCTACACCTCACGGAAACAAGAAGCTGCAGAATGCCTATGAAGATGCTGAGAGAATAGCTGCAGGAAAATCTGGAGGCTGCCCTGTCTTTCTTTTCTTTTCTGTGAGTTGCATATAAAGATGCATTCAATGAGTTTTAATTCTGTTTCTTTCTGATCTGCATACCTAAAGCTGTTTGCAGTTGTAATTTTCCTTTCTTTTGATCATGTTCTTTCTTATAATGTAGGTTAACGCAAGTGGTCAATTTTGTGGGGTTGCAGAGATGGCTGGTCCTGTTGACTTCAATAAGGACATGGACTTTTGGCAGCAGGATAAGTGGAGTGGAAGCTTCCCTGTGAAGTGGCACATCATAAAAGATGTGCCAAATGCAAATTTTAGACACATTATACTAGAGAACAATGAGAACAAACCTGTTACTAATAGCAGAGACACACAAGAGGTATGCATATTTTTTCAGCAACTTCTTTACCAAAGTAGAATTGACAAGTTTGCCCAACTTATAAGCGTATTAAATTAATGTTTGCAATTTTTTACCCATGTTTATTAAGGGTTATTGAGTAAGCAGATCCCTACCCCACATGCTTGAATGTGTTGAGGCTATTTGATTGTCATTTTATCATATACTTACATACTTGTTTGTCTTGATTGAAGTAATTATTGTTTTTTTCTTAATCTGGGAGTTGCTGTTATTTCTAATTTGTGTTGTTTTGGTTTTGTTATAGTGTGTAGATTTTCGTTGTTGTGTGCCTCTTTTATCCCTTGGTATTATATGAAATAATTTTTTGGTCCAATTTCTCTTTTGTAGATAATGTATGGTAAAGGTTTGGAAATGCTGAAAATGTTCAAAAACCATAGTTTGAAGACATCTTTGCTTGATGACTTCATGTATTATGAAAATCGTCAGAAGATCATGCAAGAAGAAAAGGCCAAGATGCTAATCAGAAATTTTGAAAATCCATTATCGTTACCTACATTGGAACCACCTCGGAAGTTGAATTTTGTCTTTGACATCCCTCCAGTCAGTAAGAATTCAAAGACGGATGATGGGCTTGATAACTTAAAACAGACTTCAAGGAGTGGACATATAGTGTGTAGTTCTGAGGTCACCAACACAGCACCTGTAGATGAAAAGGCTGAGAAATGTACGGTTGAGAAAGAAGATATCGCTTCTGTGTTTAAGATTGGTTCAGTCACTATTAACCCAAAACAAGTGGAGACTAAACCATCTGCCGTCAGTGTCTCTAAGAAGGAGGCGGATGATGTTTTCACTGTAGGCTCAATGCTAGTAAAAGTTAACGGATTTGCCAAGTCTTCTACTTTTCTGAAGATCGGGAGTATCCCACTTGATCCGAGAAAAGGACAGCTGGACGGAGGTACTCGTGTTAAAAATGGATCTAAAAATTTGGGAAATACTGATTGATGTCTCTACCTTATTGTTCCATTGTGAGGAAGTTAAGTTGGGTTTTTATTCAAATCTTCGTTTACTGTTTTTTTCTTCTGATGTCGTGCGGTGTTGAGTTAGAATACTTTTAGTGAAAATGTTACTCTTGTATTTCGGCCGTTAGCAATCAATATACAAAAGGATGTTTCTTCATTGCAGATTTTCGTTCACTCTGTTGTTTAACTTGACAAAACATTATTGTGTTATTGATACTTTAATGTTTCTAATTTTTTAACCCTGCAGCTTTTGAGACTAGATTCAATGCTATACCTTTACTAACACAAATTCCCAATTCTATCCTATACGGGTCTGTTTGATTTTTTAGGAGGATTGAGTGTATTTTGTATTCTCTTTCACTATGTGGATAAAATAAAACTGCTGCTTCCTGCAATTTCATAAATATTTTAATTTTTTTTTACTTAAAATGTAGTTTATATTTTTGGATTATACTTGAAAGATATTTTCAGATTGGAAAATATATTTTTGAATTCTTTTTGAATTATGTAACTTGGAATATATATTTTTTAAATTATTTTTTATTATGTAATTTAAAATATATATTTTTTGAATATATATATATTTTAAATTATTTCTGAATTATGTAAATGTGGAGAATACTTTTTAATTTGAAAATATTTTTTTGAATTATGAAATCTGAATATTATTTTTACATTTTATATGGAATGTCTAGAAATATGTGGAAGTGCAGGAAAAAACATGTGGAGAAGCCTGCCGAACTTTACTGGTAAAGTTATGGAAAATTTACAGTGGTTCCAAGCAAAACTTTTGATTTTTTTGATTATTTTTAATTGAAATCCTATTTAGAAACACGATTTCTGATTTTTTAAATTTTTTTTTATTTTTAAATTTTATTGTTAAATATTTGTTTAAATTACAATAATAAATTAATTTATTACTTAAATTAATTAAAAAAATTTACTTTATAATAAATTATCTAAATTATATTTAATTATAAATAATTAAATATACAATTTCAAAAATAAATAAATAAATTATATAAACTTGATAAATATTTATTTAAATTATAATAATAAACTATCTAAATTATATTTAATTATAAATTAAATTTACAATTTTAAAAATAAATAATATAAAAAAATTCAAGATTAATTTCTTAAGTATAATTTATATATCATTATTATATATTCAATGACATTTTATTTTTTATTATAAATAAATATTATTGTTATTAAATAAATATTTAGTTTGTTTAAGTAATTAATTAATTTTTGTACTTTTTATTTAATTATTTGTAAATTTGTGTCAATAAATTGATTAAATAATAATAATGTTCTGGTCGGGTTATCCTTTTTTCTTTGAGAATTCATGATTTTTCTAGTCTTTCTCCTACTCTTCAATTCTGATTCCCTTTCTCCTACTCTTTCTCCTTTTTACTTCAATTTATGAGATTCTCACTTCCTCTCTTTGCACGTTCCCTCTTTCATTCCTTACCTCATTCTCCTATATTTCACAAACTTAGATCACAACCCTCTTCCCCGAAAATATCTCTCTTTTCAAGGGTTATATTATACCCACTCACCTAACCGGGTAACACAAATAATTAAATTTTTATAATAAGAAAAAAATAAAATGTTATATAATAATGATATATAAATTAAACTGAAACAAATGTATGTTGAATTTTTTTATTTTTAAAATTGCATATTTAATTAACATAATTTAGATAGTTCATTATTATAATTTAAATAAATATTTAGTATGTTTTAGTAATTTATTTATTTTGGAAATTATGTATTTAATTATTTATAATTCAATATAATTTAGATAATTTATTATTATTTAAATAAATATTAATTAATTTAAGTAATTAATTAACTTATTATTAGTTTAAACAAGTATTTAACAATAAAATAATAAAATTGTAAAACAAAAGAAATTAGAAAAATCAAGCACAACTTTTAAAAAATAAAAATTTGTGCACTTCAATTGAAAATTGTCTTTGAAAGCACAACGTATCTATTTTTACAATTTACCGATGTCTGTAAAAGAAAAAAAATTATCCAAATCTGTAAATTTTCTTAAAGTTATCGATGATAAATTATAATAATAAAATAAATTGACAAATTAAATATTTAGTTACTCATTTGATCATTAAAAATATCATCTTCTAAATTTTGAGGTTTTACGTTAAAAAATAAAAATGATGAATGTGATTAGATTTTATGTGTCTTGTTTTGTGATTCGTGTTCGATATGATTTTGATGACAATGAGGTGTGTCGGTTAAAGGATGATGATTGGAAGACGACGATGTGTGTTGATTTAGTTCTTGTGCTTCAACTTTTATAGATAAAAATATATTTGTTTTTTTATTAACCAAGGTTAGTGTTCTTAAGAGAATTATGGCCACTGTTGTGGGGACGGGTGACTTTTAAGATAAGAGAATGTTGGATAAATGGTTTCGGTTGAGCTGGAATCTTATTGTCGAGCAGGTCGATAGTGATCTTCCTCTTTGATTAGGCTATAAGTGGACAAATATACAAGTCATCTAATATTTTTCAAAGTATTGATGGTCTTCATTGATAGAGTCATGTGTCATGAGTGTATTTATGATTAGAAGGAGTGTCAAAGTTGGCATAGTTTCTCTTGAGTGATGTGTTGTCATTGACAATATTTGTCATAGTCAGGAAGGAGAATCATCCGAGTTTTTTCTATATACATAATTATATGTTTATTTTTAGACATTCATGTACATCTTTCTTCTTATGAGTTTATCATAGTTGTTTTACATAACTTCAATGTCTCCTTTGTGTAGTTACATTCAAATTCACGATCGTTGCAAGCTTTTTGATTGGTATGTTCAATTTTACATCCTTTTTTTCAAGTTTTTCTCCATTATTATAATGTTCAATTTACCAATGCTAGATATTCAATTTACATCCTTTTTTCAAGTGTTTCTCAATTATTATAATGTTCAATTTACCATTCTGATCGGTTGGGTATCCTTCGTGGGTTAGGTGGGTCATGTTTGTTTGTCCGCTATACCTCGTCCTAAAGGTTTTAAGATAAGAGAATGTCAGGCAAATGGTATCGGTTGAGCTGGGAATCTTGTTGTTGAGCAAGTTGATAGTGATATTCCTCTTTGATTAGGCTATGAGTGGAGAAATATACAAGTCATCCAATATTTTTCAAAGTATTGATGGTCTTCAATGATAGACTCATGTGCCATAAGTGTATTTATATTCAGAAGGAGTGCCAAAGTTGGCATAGTTTCTCTTAAAAGATGTGTTGTCATTAACAATATGTGTCATAATTAGGAAGGGGTGTCGTCCAAGTTTTTTTATATACATAATATATATGTTTATTCTTAGACATTTATGTATGTCTTTCTTTTTATAAGTTTACCATGGTTGTTTTACACAACCTCAATGTCTCCTTTATGTAGTTACATTCAAATTCACGATCGCTGTAAGCTTTTGATGGTATGCTAGATGTTCAATTCACATCCATTTTTTCAAGTTTTTTTTTCATTATTATAATATTCAATTTATCAATGCTAGATATTCAATTTACATCCCTTTATTCAAGTTTTTCTCCATTATTATAATGTTCAATTTACCATTCCGATCAGTTAGGTATCCTTTGTGGGTTAGGTGGGTCATGTTAGTTTGTCCGCTATACCTCATCCTATAAAAGTTTTAAAAGTAAAATTTTTAAAATTGTTGTGGAGTCCTTAGATTGAAATTATATTTTGTCCATGACAATTTAAATTTTTCATTTTATTTGACTCAGGATCCCGTATGATATCATAGTTAGTCAAGGTCTATGATAACCTCTAAAAATAATTAATATTCGATACCACACTAACATCAATCACCTTCATCAACATCCAATAAGAGAAGAGAGAGTCATTGAGGCTTTTCATGAAGATATTCAAAAAGTTGCTTTGAATATCCAAAATCCCAGTTCGAAGGTAGTCTTCCTTCTACTGCCAAGGAAATGACCGGGATCATCTTGCTTGGCCAAACTATTCAACTAATAAATATACAAAAGTTGTTTTTCATAACACATTTAAAACTCTCAAAGCTAAGTCTATTAAAGTTGGGGATAATGTACTACACATGACTAAGATCATTAATTTTTGACACTATTGACCTGACCGGGATCATGTTTTGATCGACGCAATCTCGACAAACCACACTAGAAGGAATAAGTCCAAATGATCTCAAAATATCTCACCAATTACATGTCAAAAACCTAAAACAATATGTAAATAAAATATGATTAAAATTAATTAAAATACATTAATTAGTGTGTATTGTGCTAAATCAAGATTAACATATGTTAATTCAAGATAACTTAAACAATACATACCCACATTTATAAATAAATTGTCATTATTCTTTTTATAAATAAATTGTCATTATTCTTGTAAAATTTATGTTTTCAATAACATACTTCAACTGAATATTTATTTGATGGTCAAGAAACCTTTTACATAACTTATTCTAATTGGGATAAAAAAAAAAGAGAGTAGGACAACTAGAACATTGAAAACACATTCTTGACTCATGCAAAATATATATATATATATATATATATAATTTATTAAATAAAGATATGACTTCTAAACCTTTCACAAATTTTTATCAGCAATCATTAATATATAAATAAAAGAATTTGACGTTAAGATCCAGTCGAACATGAACAATACAGTTTTTTATTTATTGAAGTTCTGTAGTGGTAGTTGAACAAATTCAAATACATGAAAATAAATGTTCAAAGTGTTTTGATGTGTTGAAGAGTAGATTCTTCCATCCATGAATTTTTTTGGCTTTTGCTTCATGTAACCCAGTATCTTTATTGATTTTAAAATGATTGAATTTGTTTTTTTTTAATAATTATGGAACTGCTACATGTTGTTTTGATTTTTTTTTATTGCATAATTTAGAAGTTTTTCAAAATGAGTAATTCAAATAATAATTTAAGTGAAGGCGTGCTACGAATTATATATTTTGAAATATCAAATATAATATCGAGATCTTAAAGAATAAATTTTAAATTGCACAATTAGCCAAAAACACTAGGTGGGGGGAAAAGATCTGTGTTACGTCAAAATGGCCAAATATTTTATCTAATTCATCCTAATTCTTGAAAACTAGAAGTTATTATGAAAAATACATTTCAGAACGTATTATATAAGTTTTCAAAAATATATTTTAGAATTTTTGTTATGAAAATCGTTTCCAACAATTCCAAAAAATTGTTAATAGAACTTCTTCTGAATCAAGATGGAACAAGATACGTACACTACCTCATCAAAACAATATAGGATGTCTAATAAAATAATACCTTCTGAATTACATTTCCTCATCAAAACAATATAAGGTATATATAAAGGACTACCTTTAAGTGGAAATATATATTTTGGATATAACTTTAGAACTTTTTCAATCCAGAACTTTTACAATAAAAAAAACTTTAAATAAAATATTTTTTCAAATTATATAACTTTTTATATTAAAAAATCATTAAATATTAACTAATTTAGAGATAAAAATAACTAATTGTTAAATTGACTAAGTTACATATTATTTTATAAATTTAAAAATTACTAGTATCTAAAATAATTTATATTATTAATAAAAATTTATAAATTAATTTATTAATTAATATATAATATTAGATACTATAATCACTTTAAATTTTAAGTTAATTATTAATTTAATTAAAGAATAATTTAAATTTAAAGTATTTAGTAGTTAAAACTTTTATAGTTAACGTTAGATGGTAATTTAAAAATTATTTTATAAATTATTATTAATAATAAAAATTAATTTAAATATCAATAATTTTTAATTTATAAAATATTATTAAATTTAATTAATATAACGATTACCTATTTACTTTCTATATTTTTAAATTAGTTGATATTTAATTATTTTTTTATTTAGATAGAATTATATAGGTAGTCATGCATGACAATATTAAAACTCAATTTAGTATTTTAAATTGTTAAATTTATAAAGCTTTTAAACTCTACTAGCCTAAAAAAACTTTAAAAAAATAAATTAACCAATGTCAAGCACCTATATTATTATGATTGTTATAAAATCAAAAGTCGAAATAAATATTTAAAATAAAAAGTGTTAAATATATATTTTGTTCTTGTATTGTAATGATTTTTGTTCGTATACTTCCTAGATATTTGTAATAAGAAAATTATTAGAATGAGTTTTTATCCGTGTTTTATTACATAACAAATGAAATTTTTAGCGTGAACTGAATTATAATATTATAATGTTTTTGTCAATGCTAAAATGTTTTAACATCTTAATCTATATCGAAAATTCGTTTACCATGTAAAAGCAACTGACAATGACTCATTCTAATAGTTTTCTTACCTAAGAAGTTTAAAATTTAAATTAAAAATAAAAACCAATTTCGTGTGAGAATACATTGATGAAAAATATATTTAACTCTTAAAAATAATTATGGAAGAACAAATAATAGGATTCTCTCCTGAACCAAAAGTTCATTTTCTTTAATCATAAAACTAGTGAAAGCCTTTCTTATAAATGGTCTTGTATAGGACTTTTTTGATTTCTTCCTAAAATAGTATTTGGCGAGAACATGTTCACTTACTCAATCTCTTTTGACATTTATAATTTTATTTTATTTTTCTCTTTTTTTTTCATTCATACCAATAATAGAGATTTCTCTTTTTTCACACACTATCATCTAGTCTTTATCTCATATTAAATTTGAATTCATTCACTTTTAATTGCAAGTTCTAATTTTATTCACAATAGCCATATTCTCAAGTTGATTATGACAATGTTTGCTCAAGTTTTGGAGAGGTTAATGTTGGTCAATCATAAATAACATGGTCATGATACTCATATTTTGAAGAAATAATATAGTGTTGCGTCACTCTTTCTTTTACTAGTGTCTATCCACATGATTATTATGACAATCTCCTCGTATAGTTTCGCACATTTTTCACCTATTGCCTTTTAGAGCATTGATATCTAAAAACCTAAAACAATAAGATAAGTCTTGTCATAATAAATTATCTTGTGATAGAAAAAAATGCACCCAAGTCTTTATCCAATCTACTTTTATTTCTCACTAGTTAAACACAAGGTTCAATTTGCTTATGACAAGATAATGGTAAAATAACATCTATGAAGTTTTTAACATGATTTTTGTGTGTGCTTTTATATCAAATCTAACTATAAAACAATCCTAATTAATAGATCATGATTTCAAACCTATTTCAATCTTTCAAAGTTTAGAAAGGAAGTTGATTTTTTTCATAATTGTAAATCTTATTTGTTTCTCTAATAATAAAACCATATTGAAACAACACTTTCCCCTTTAAATTCAGGTAAATGACATGGATAATTCCATTAGACACATCATGAATAAGATTTTAAACTATTATATCAAAGGAGGGGCCAACAATCTACTATGTTGTCACTTCATCTAAAAAGAAATAAAAGAGTTAGGACAATAATGTTCTCGAACGGGATTGAAACCAAGAAAACGATTGTTTTCTTTTTCGGTTGATCACTCAGTCTTGTCTCCTTTCCATGATACCTGCAAAAGGCACTCTGACGTTTAAATGAGATTTCGATGTTCAACATTTGGTGCTATTAGTACTGAAAGATGACCTACCTGATTCTTGGAATCTATGCCTATTTATATAATTATCATGAGTCTTTTGTTATTAAGTCAAATTAAGGTTTTGGATCACGATTAAAAGTGTATTACCTAGTGTTTTATTACTTATTACTTTTATTAATCTACTCTGTAGGCGTAATGATTTTATATGTTTTTTTTCTCTCTCTTTATTTATATATCATGTTATTCATTAGAGTATTATTGATATTTATTTTCTTTGTTAGATATTAAATGTTCTTTATTATAATATTAAAGTTTGTTCAATTTTACTACGTTTCTTTACATTTTTTATTATTAAAAAAATATATCAATTATTACAACTAAATAAATATATCTAAAAAAAATTATAAAAAATTGAAAGATGGTTTACAATCCACCAACCCTTCTTTAACAAAAAAATTACTAATTTCAACCAGCATTATCTAAACAAATCAACCATCCACCCTAATTTTAGTGGATTAGCAGCAAGTCGGGTCAGATATAAGTAACACGTTTTGTCAACCCAATTACATATTTTCTTATTATTCAATCTCTTTTGAAGAAGAATGTTAAAGAAATAAATGTATATAGTTATGTAAAATATTTTTAATTATTAAAATTAATATAAAGGATTGAGATAATTATTGTGAAGTTTTTATTTATTAAAAATCTATTAATACATAATCACTATCTATCATAAATGATCAATTAGTTCACCTCTGTTTCTCAAGGTTTGCATGTCCTATGTGGACGTTTTAACCCCCAAAAAAGAACCAACTGTGAAACAAAGGAGTACGTGTGATCGAACACAGACAAAAAGGGAAAATATGTGTGATCGACTCAGTTGAGATGGCATGAGTGAGACCCACCAATCCCCTAAGACATGTGTTCCTGTTGTGCTTATATATAATCACTTCACTTTTACTGTCGCCGTGAAATCTCAATTACTACTATTTTCTTCTCTTCTCTCTCTAGGGGAATCTCAATCGTGGTTCACGCGGCTGTAGAGCGAGTGTGTACCACGCGCCGGTACTCTCTCTGATTAGGTATTCATCATTCGCCTCCTGCATTTCCGTTTCTCCCTCTCACAACTTCTTCCTTTTTGTTGTTTTCGCCAATTTCAGTTCCTGCATGAGCCTGAACCGGTTCGGTCCGGTTCAGCAACTACGACCTCTGATTGCAATTTGAAACCAATTCTGCCTGTATGAAATTCTTGAATTTCAAGAACTGTTTTTTCTCGACATGTTTTCTATTACTGTTATCCGATTAAGCTAGGAATTAGCCTAAAATAAGAATTAAAATAGGGCCAAGTATGTTTTAGCAGGTTAGCTAGGAAATATACTGATGGTGCTATATTGTTGCGCTAGTTGCTTCTAAATAATTGATTAAAATTTGTAAAAAATAGTTCCCCCGCCACTAATGTTACATGACTGTAAGTGGTTAATTATAGTTGCTCCCTCTTTATATATTTGACTGTTACTGTTGTTATGATTATGCCTTTGCATGTTATCAATTCCGCCATAAAAACCAAGAGTTGTTTATATCATGTTTTGAAACTGTGGTCGTGAATGCAGTTGTAGGCATTGTGGCCGTTGCGGCGTCAATTTGTTTAATGTTTGAACCAAAAATATTTGATCATGACTAGGTTTAACTATTCTGCATGTTTTCCCTCCCAAATTCCACATTTCCCTCATTAATAACTCATTATCATTTTTCCAACCCTTCAAAATCTACGTAATGAAGAAAGAGGAAGAATGACAGTAATTTTGTAAAGGCTACAAACCAATATTGCGGCCTATTGCGGTCTGATGCAGTCCGATGTGGCTGTTTTACCTGCATTGTTGTGGTGTTGCGGTTTTTTGTGATGTTTACAAAAAATAGCCCAATTGCGGTGTGATGAGTTTCAAACCATGGTTTATAGATGTTTTACTTCAGTATAATTAGGCATGTCATTACACTAGAAAGTTGAAATAGGCATTGTATTGATTCAACCACACTCACACACTGTTCTTAAACATGCAGGCAAAATGGCGGGGAATTCAAATACAAGAGAAGGAAAAACCGTTATGGTTCCAAAAGCTGAGGATTTGGATTATGAGTTGCCACCTTATACTACATTTTCAGGGGATGTTGGGGTATGCTGTTGATGTCTCAATATAAACACAATACACATCTTGCACTATGATTATGCCCTTAGTTATTTACCCATTCTCTGGATGTTAATCAGAGTGTTTTAAATTCCAGTACGCAGAAGCTGACCCAAAAAATTCTACAGCTTATAGCATATAGTAGGGTAGCTTCTATTCTGAAATTTTTCATAAAATCTATCCTATAATCATAGATAGATTTTCAAAAATGATTAAAATGACCCAAAATTCATGACATTCATAATTAACAACAAAAAGTCTTTGGTGTCTTAACAAAACATACAAGTAAGAACTGGAAAAAAGTCAAATACAAGTTTCCCTAAGTAAGAAATATTAATCATTAATTATCCTCTTCTAAATCAAAGTCTTTTTCTTTATCATTTTCACTATTCTTACAGCCGCAGTTTCTTTCTGAAAATTGAAATTCAAAAAGGCCCTGACACCTATGTTTGAATTTTGTTTTCGAATCAACACATGGTGCAGTTATCCCTTTGGCTACAGCTGCTATTCAGCCCATGGCAGCCACAATACCAAACTTCTCTTCTACAACAGCCCAAGTAGTAAACATGGTTTCTCCATTCTCAATGTGACTATAGCAGTGCTGCAGTGCACTATTTAACGAGGAACTAACTGTGGTAGCCAAATTCCAATATTGAAATGAAAAAATGTATCTACATCTTAGTCCTGTGTATGAAAAGGATAACCCAATTCTTATATGTGAAATTATTAATGATTCAAAAGTCTTTACTGATTTTGTTTGTTTGCCGTAACCCTATTGTGCCAGTTTTCTGAATTTTCTTCATTTACAACTCTCTACATACGTTGTAACATGACGAACTCCATTTGTTCACTGTGTCTGTTTAATAGCATAAAACATATATAAAAATAGTGGTCTTAATTGATTTCTCATTTTTTTTGTTTTCTTATGTTTAACATTTTTTTTGTTCATAATTTCCATATGTTTAACATTTTTTTCTTCATAATTTTCATATGTTTAACTTCTTCCTTCATAATTACCAGGAGGACAATGGTGCTAGCTCGTCTGGAGGCGAACTGCGAGCATTCTTTATTGGAATGGGATTCCTACCATGCCTTGTTGATAAAGTGATTGAGGAGAATGGTACATTTTGTCGGATCCACATACTTATGTCATGCACCAGATGCATGACACATTTGATAAATTTCTGAGATATTTCACTCTGCTGCTTGAAGTATTATTGGTCTGATTGATTTTCTTTAAAATTTGCAGGTGAAGAAAATTCTGAAACTTTATTAGAGGCCCTCTTAAGATGTTCTGTAAGTAGACAAAAAATATGTTAGTGTGTTTTTGGGTTTAAGATTTGGAAATTTTCTTTGTTTACCTTTTAAATTTATAAATAATGACAATATCTTAATGATGTGCATGTTCATTGAGATGAGAAAAGTTTATTTGTACAGACAAATATGCATATACATGAAGATTCAAATTATCATTTTATAAGCCTGGTCCTTGATTTACATATTGCTTGCATATGTAGTCATGAATTCTAGTGCGGAAATAATTTCGCTAGACCCACAGAATCATATGAACCTTGTGCACTGAGACTTAAATTATGTCATGTTATCAAGTGTCTAGTGCAATGGTATGCTAGCAATTTAAATACATAACAAATATCCATTTGTAAATAGCGATAAATGTCATTTCTTACTTTAGGGATGCAGATAACTAACTACTTTGTTATGTCCTATCTCTTCTATTTGAGGGAACTTTGTATTCTATTTTCTGTATCAGTTAGTAGTATATTGTTTCCTACTTTTCTTTCAAGATAGGTATTGTCATATTAGTGCTTCTTTGCAAGTTTATGAAATAGTTCTTCAATGTCAACTGATGCCATTGGATTGACCCTTAAAAGTGCTATTAAATTGGTCCTTACAAGGATGAAAGCAACGGCATTATTGTCATCAAAGGACCAAGTTGGTACCACTTATTGTGAGTATATCTTTAGAGGATCAAAATGAACATTTACTCCAATATGATGTGTTATTGATTCTGATATAGAATTTAGTAGGGAAAGAGAAAGAAAGAGGGGAACAGGAAAGAACAGAATAGAAAGGATATTCTTTCTATAATTTTTTTAATGATTAGAAACTTGTAATGATACTCAGCAGCTGTGTTTGCTCTCTTCATATGTTGATACTGCTGCCAATATGCTTTCTAAACTCTGGACTTAATATCCTGATCAGTGACTATTATTTCCAATTGATTAGGCTCATAAATCCAATTGTGACTCTTGTGATTCTTTTGGAGGTTTTCACAATGCAACCAGTGGTACAAGTGCCCCAAATATCTATCCTTATGGTCACTCGAAAGAGGTAACTAGGTGTCTATTCTCCACCACAATTTTAGACATTTCTTTAGCTGATTAATTTATTTATCCCTATGACTTACTTTTAAGTAATACCAATGGTCTTTTAGGCTCCTGCAGTTAGAATTTGGGATGTGAAGGTGTTCAATGCAACATATTTCTTCTTGTATCATTTGAATTGTTTTGTTAGAGAGAACTATTAAATATTTGAAGTTATTGAATGATGACAAAATTTGATTCTTTTTTTCCTTGAAGTTTTAGTTCATATCTCGCCTTTTCCATGTTTCTCCTAGCTTTATTCACCCTCTCTGGAGTCTCGATATACTTTCTTCTTTTCCATCACTGTTTGTGCTAAAGAATTAAATTCTAAAAATGTTGTGGTGCTGTGTACATCTATACATATATTGTTTATAAATAATTGAAATGCATTAATAATAAAAATATATATAATTTGTTGCAAATGCATTAATAATGTGCCTATTACTCCACATTGTTAACTGCAAATGTGCACTTTTTTTTCCTACAATATAATTATTTTCTCTTCAAGACGAGAACACTGCCCTCAAATTCTTCACTTGATCTTCAATGGATACAAAACAAGACATCATCAAAGAAGATTAAAAAGTCTTCTAAGATGAGTTTTGAAAAGGTTGTTCTTCATAGCTCCTTGAGAAGAAGCAGGAATATTGTGGTTAAAATGGCATAACCAACCATTCATAGTGACCACTATGAGTCTTGAAGACATTTGTTGAGATATGGCTCTGATTTTTTTAGGTTCCAGATTTAGGAAATATTTTTGTATTATCTTAATAATAGCCTATTTTTTTTAGGATATTTTCTGTATAGGATAATAGCTTAATCTTTTCTATATCTTAATTTAGATTTAGCTTAAAATTTCCTTTTCTCCAGCTTTATCTTGTATCTATATGTTTGTGTACCCCTTTTACAGCATGAATAAATCTGAGAACACTGTTCATTATATCTTTTCCTCTGATTTCATTTTGATACCAAAACCTATCCAAGTGATTATTGTTGGACCTATTTTATCATTTGTTAACGGGCTGTTATTGGACCACTTGTTGATGTCTATTCCTGCAAATTTCATGCTTGAGAGGTCCAATTCTAGTGTGAGGAGTGATATGACAAACGAGGAGTTTCTTGGATGAATAAAGGAGAGAGGGTGTTGGAGATGGAGAAGGATGTAAACTTGTTGGAGATGAAAAGAGAGAGTTGGGCCAAACCAAAGAGGAGGGAATCTCCTATGTTCATCTGCAATTTCATTCATACTGTCACTAGACTGCTACAATGACATTGGTTTGGTGACAGCATTTTTAAAACTGCAACACCCAATGCTTTTTGTATGTTGTTTTCCCCAAAATGTGGCACCATAATCAATCACTATGGCAATTTAATAGCACTGATTGCTATATGAATCTGGAAATCAGTGTGCCAAGCAAGAGGTCCTTGAAGAATTGTGTGCTAATTCCTAATTGTGCAATTTGCTTCTTTCGATAGTGCCTGCCTGCCAAGCTGTATTTCACTTATGCAAATTTTTGCATGTGGGGGAATTTATTATAGGCCTCACTGAATGCAATTGTTTAAATATATTTTAAGGCGTTCATCAGCATTCAAGTGAACTAGACTGTAACTAATATTGTTGTAAATGTCAAGGTGCTTTTATGAGCCAGGACTCACCCTAGAATAAGATTTTGTCTTGCTATTTCTGTTTTATTATTTGAAAAATCTAGTTAGCTTGAAATGTGTTCACTTTTTAACTCTGTAATGGTTTATGTAAAACTTTTAACTGTTTTTTCGATTTGCTTTGTAATTTATACAGGCTCTTCGAAAATCAAATTCACTGTCTTCTGATTCTCTGGATAGCTTATTTGATGATAAGGATCCTCCAGAGATTTCCAATGTCAACCTAGCAAAAGAGGTACCTGTTTCTTATTCCTGAGAAATCATCAATTGGTTTATTACAAAATTTAGTCATTTTAGAGAAAAGAGAAACTGGTGTATTATTTCTATTATCTTAATAAGTCGTGGTAGGAGTAGTTTAGTTTTTGAACTTGAATATTTCAAATGAGCCAAATGGTGTGGTGTGATTTATGTTGCTGTACTCAACTAGTGGAACAAGGCTTTTATTTTTTATCAGCTAGTTCTGATCTATTAATGTCACATGTTTGTGGTAGCTGTAATCTGCAACTATATGTTGGTTTAATCTTTTTAATGTTCAGGTATATTCATATGTCGACTTCATCTCAAATTTCAAAGAGATATTTTTATTTTCAAATATTCATGTATCCTATTGTCAACCTTTAAAATTGCTTGTATAATGTTTTTGAAATGTTGTGGCACCTGTCTGTTGCATATACTGTGTGCATCATCTAAAGTTTTAGTCACCAGTTTGTTGCATTCACCTTACATATAATGATTTCAACCAGCATGGTAGGAGAGTATGGGTAGCAAGCATGTGTATCACCAGTGTATTTGGAGAGGCAGAGAATGGATTAAACAAAAGTAGCCTTTCTTAAAAATGTGTCATATTCAAGGGGAAAGATCAGCTATTTCCTTTTCTTTTTGTACAATTAAAAAAAAAGAAAATATTCACAGCAGTTTCCGGTAGTTACCAAGGGCACCATCCTGCCTAACTGAGAATGTAAATCCTAGCTTAGCAAAGTAAGTCAAAGCTGGGTAAATGAAGGAAAGACAAATCAGGACTATCAAACTAGAGATCTCACTTTCTTAGCCAAGATAGTGTAAAGGTAACAGGTCCTTTTACCGGTGGTTGGGCCCACTCAAAGGGCCTTGACAAAGCCTCACTTTTTAGGGTTTCCAGAACCAGGTCGCACAACCTGATCCAGTTTCATGTCTGACCCAGTTGTGGGCAGAATCATATGATTCAACTGATTCATAGTGTGATGTAGCATAAAAAATTATTTGTTGTCAATCTATGTTTTCGGAACTGAGAAATGGATTGGATTGTAATCCGTAGGACTTTGATAATAGTGGTTTGCACCTGTTTGTTGCATCATGTGCATTATCTAAAGTTGTGGTCACTGATTCCCTTTTACTACTAGCAGGTGATGCATTTACTTTTTCTTTCTTGGATTAACTTAAATGTGCATCATGATGTATTTCAGCTAGCCCTTGTTGACCTTGACAATTTAGTCTCTTTGTTGTGTCTTGTAGCAATATTTTCTTTCTACATGGTTCTCATTATGACATAGGTTTTGGCTAATTCAATTTAATTATCAACAAAATCTTTCTTGTAGGAGCTTGATGAACTTAACAGAGACATTGATGATAAAAGAGGTTCCTTATTGATGATGAACTTCTGTATGGAGGAAGTTGAATTTGCAATCCGCAAGCTTGGTATGAGAATGTACTTATTCATTTGCACGGTTCCCATATTCTTCTCGTCATAATTGACATAGAAAGGTATTCTATAGGTCTTGAGTAGCCAAGGAAGTAGTGCATCACTTCAATAGATATGTTTGCTTGAGGCAAAATGCTAGCATGGACCACCATGTGGTCCACCATTCTTGATCACCATTGTTAAAAAAGTGAACTTTAAGCCTAATTCAATCCTACAAAACCGGCTTGTAAGGTGAGGTTTGCACACATTTAATTATAATTTGGTCATATCTCTAGTCAACATGGGATCTCCAACTCATCCCTCACGTTGAGAAAATCGAGAGTGAGAATAAAGGGCGGCCAATAATGGGATGTATAATAGGCATACCAAACCTCACTAGGATAGACACTAATAAGTTCTAATATCATATTAGATAGTGGACTTTAAGCCTAATTCAACCCTACAAAATTGATTTGTAAGGTGAGGTTTCACCTACTTATATATTATAATTTGGTCATATCTTTAGTTGATGTGAAATCTCCAACAACCATCAAGAACATTTGGTCCTAAACAATATATCATGCACCCTTTGGATAGCATTATGCCCCTTCTTTATTCTTCTCCTTCTCCCTTCTTGATACGAGTCCATAACCATTGTAAGAAAACTTGTGATTTTCTATCACCAAAAATGTCAGTGGCAGCAGTAGAGGTCAAAAAATTATGTGACAGTGGCAGAGAAGTTTGAGCCAAAAGAATTAAAGATAGCACCTCTAGAATGGACCTAAACTTATCCCATTAAGATTTGTGGAGGGCTCTAGGAAACATACTTAGATGAGGATTTGTAGTGGTGAGCCATTAGAAAAGACGGAAGGGGCTTTTAGACCTAGAGGAGTTGGGAAAAGTAATCCTGTGTGGAGAGAGTATGTATAATAATAGTAAAGAGAAGATACATTTGATGGCGGTTAAAAAGGGTGCAGCATTGACCACTTGTAAAAATGGTTATGCAAGCCTTTCCCTTGCTTGAGTTATTAATTCTTGCGTGCTTGCTTGGACTTGATGTCAGTAGTATAACTTACTATGTAAATGAATAAAAGGCTATTGTTGAGCATGTATTGAAGTGTTTAGACTAGACCTGTGAATATTCTATAATTAAGATTTTAGGTAGACCAACATTGGTCTCTTGACAGAAATGAAAACAATACTAACTATGAATAATTTGAGCGAGCTTTAGAATATGCATACTTCTATACTTTTTCTATATAGGTTTTTTTCAGTGAAGTGATTGTCAATATCTAATTAACTTCTTCGAATAATATGTATACTTATGCAGATAAAAGTTCATATCTTGCAAGGATTTGAGCAAGTTTATGTATTACTTGCAACAATGAAGATTTCTTGATACATGTTTTATGTAGGTCATGGAGCATCAATTCCTGAGCTGGTGGACTTCATCTTTGCTTTGCAGATTGCTAAAAAATTGAAAAAGGAACCAGAAGATATCACCTATGAGAGAGATGAGGTTTTGATATTTGACCCATTTAATGAGATCTTTTAGGAGATAAAATACTGTGCTATGCAAGTCATGTTTTTAAGTTAATCCTCATCTTTATCATCTAGTAGACAAGATATTATGGTCCTTGTTGCTACATTGTTATGAACTTAATTCATGAGAGAAAAAAGACAATGCTACAAAATAAGCAAGACCTTTGAAGGGAACATAACTATAGCCTCTACTTGTTTTTCTTAAAGACTTGGATGTGATTCTTATGTCATAATTTACGTCTAGCGAAAAAATACAAATTCTTTCTTAAAAGACTATTTATTTAGTTAGTTAGTTTCTTCTGTGCATGCCTTTTCCTCTCATGTGAACTGGGGTTTTTAGTTTGAAATGAGTAGAAGCTTGATCCATTTTGAGTAGATTATTTAAGATTTCCAGAGAATAATGAGTGGCCACAATTTTAGTAGTGTTAGAGGGACTTGAGAAAATAAAGAAAAAGAGAAAGTATATATCTGATAGCTTGAAAAGTCTCCCTTAGGTAGTAATATTTATATATAGCAAATCTGGGTGATACATGAAAGAGTAAAAAACAAATAATCCATGGAACAGATAGGTACTACCCAAAATAGCTTTTGAATAACGCTTAGCCTACTCTGAAGGGTATGAACCCAACATAATAGCGCAAACGGAAACAAAGAGCAATGATTCAGTGTAAATGTATTTAGGAGCAATGGTTTAGTTCAACAAAATTTTATAGGGTTCAATACAACTTTTTTGCATAGAGCATGAAATATTTGAAGAGTTTGATAGTTGGTAACCCAGAAAAATCCAAAAAGTTAAAATACATCCAAAACTTATAAAGTACACTCGTGAATTTAAGGGTAGAACACATACATAGTAGTTTAAGTATAGATAACTGTAGGGAGATGGATTTTGAGAGCAATCCCAGAAAATGCGATAAGATTTCCTTAAACAGTTTGGAGAAGAAGAGGAAACATCTTGAAGGATGCAAGAGGAGCCATTTCAATCAAGTGAAGATAATAAAAGGCACGAGGAATGACGTTTATTTAAAATAATTACAGTGAATGCTTTATGAGGAATTATACATTTTCTATTGATGAGGTTTTTGGGAGATTCAATTAGTGACTTTCAGGTGTCTCCTTGGAAGATATGTGGATGTGTCTGATAGATTTAGTATACATTTGTATTAATGAGTTTTCCCCTTTTTCTTATGTTACACTTTACTTTTGAAATTAGTTTTATCCTCTTTCTTTGTCTTGTACTTGTATCTCCCATATAGAAATCTTCCCGCTCATTATTTTGATTTATCTATCTTGTTATGACTGTATTATGCATCTTATTTTTGTTACTTCTGGGATCTTAGGTCAGCAATGAAAAACTCTTTGGAATTATGGCAAAAACACTTCAATTGTTTGAAATGGGCTTCTCTGAGAATGAAGTATCATCGGCAATTGATAAATTAGGTGAAAACTGATCTTTTCTAAAGTATGCAGCCGTAAGATTAGATTAGTGGTGTTGCCTTTCAAATTGTGAGATGACATCAATGGAATAGAACTTGTATCATTGGCTTTTATAACACTGGATTCTGGAAAATGATATCTATTCCTTTTCATACATGTTTTTTTATCAGGACTTGACTTCAGTTTGCTTATTATTAGTATTACATCTTTAGCTTAGCAATTGTCTGTTGTTCAGGTTCCGAGGCACCGATTTCAGAGCTTGCAAACTTTATTTTTGCTGAACAAAATGGTATCGACTATGTGATGGAATATAAGGTTAGACTTTTTAGTTGTTATATTTCAAATTATATGTTCAATCATTTTTTGTGATTCAGCTTGTTTTTTTTATATATAATTATATTCTTTATTTTATCAATAATGAACATTGTTACGTAGAATCATATTTGCATTTTTTAGTTTACGCTTTATGCATGTAAATGAAGTTGTGGTAAGTGACAAGTATGTCCACTGTCTGTATGTCGAAGTGAGCCCCTCTGGGATTTTAGGAGCTTGAAAATTTAAAGGATAACTATTGAATAGCTTTGCCTACATTTTCTACATTGCATGATCAAAATTAAACACTATAGTATTCATGTTCTTTTACAATGAGTCAACATGGTAAATGTTTTCTTGTGCTAACTAAAATAAAAGTTGTACCAAAAGAAACAGAAACACAGAAGGATATTTATAACTTAACTATAATATGTCAAAATTTCTCATAAATGAAAATGTTTTTCTATATATATATATATATATATATATATATATATATATATATATATATATATATATATATATATATATATATATATATATATATTTTTTTTTATATTGA
>Ga0123342_1003074_pt1 | contig 27154 bp, 16 predicted proteins | sample Turbeawhitnodule_FD_89960 | JGI IMG/M metagenome (GOLD analysis project Ga0123342, IMG submission 89960) | Root nodule microbial communities of legume samples collected from Mexico - Turtle bean Mexico white nodule | ecosystem: Host-associated > Plants > Roots > Nodule | place: Mexico: Nepantla...
ACCTCCGAATGGAATCGAAGCAGGAAGCGCACCATAGAATCCAACCAGGGGAGCAATCCTCGTATTAGAAACCCTAAATTAGAAATTCGAAATCCCCAATTTGAATAACCTAAATCCTAATTCAGTATTCACTAAAGTAATGTAAGCACCATCCACGTAACTTACACGTGTCTGCCACATAAGCATCACTTAACGCCGTTTGGTGATATTTAATAGAAAGGACCATTTTGAATACATTTTAAAAAACTTAGGGACCATATTGAATTTTTTAAAAACCACTGTACCAAATTGACTATAAATATAGGGACGAAAAAGGTAATTAAACCTTTTTAATTTTGAAAAATAAATAAATAACTTTAAAATATTTTCACATGAATCTATTGATTTTTATAAAAAAATGAATATTTTAAAAATTATATTTATTTTGTATATATAATTAAAGATGATCATCTCTTCAATTGACTCTAAAACTCAAATTTAATTTTGAGTTTTTTTTCTGTATTTTTTCATAATAAGTTATGATAATTACTTTCCACTTTTTTTCAATTGAGATAAGAGATTTTGTAATAAGTATACTCCAGATAAAGTTAAGAAGATATTAGTTTAACTTAGGAGAGTAGATAAGTAACATTATACTCACAATGAATGCAAACATTTAACTTCACATTTGGGGTATACTTTATAATTTATTTTGGATTTCATTCTTTACAATATATATATCTTCTCAAAGAAGTTTAAGGATGTTCACATTATAACCCCACTCATAAAATAAATAATATTTACTTAAGGGTTTTATTTTTTTAAATGACACATATCAGTCTTATAATTAATTATCATTATTATATATAATATTAAAATTAAACGTGAATTTTCAAATTTTAAAGATAATAGAAATTAAAAAAATACAAAAATAAAATTAAAACTTACACATTTTATAACCATTAAAATATTATATATGTATGGTAAAAAAAATTAATATGTTAATGGTGCAAGAAAAAAAAACCGTAGTGGCTTTAAAACACACCGTCAAGACAATTTCAAAATTCAGATTGGAACAAGAGCCTTGGAGAGAGAAGAGAGAAGAGAGCAGAGAGAATGGCATCAAATTCCCAAAACATGAAGAGTTTTTACCCAGAGAAGAAACCCACAACCGCAAAGAAATCTTCCAAGAAATCTCCCAGTAACGCCGCCACTTTGGGCTCCACTGCGGCGCAAACACCGGCCCTCGTCTCCGACGCCGGGAAACCCGACCTCAAAGGTCCCTTCTAATGCTTAGGGTTTTCTTTTCTCTCTTTTTTTTTACTGCAATTTCATTTCTCTTTTTTTTTTGTAACTGCAATTTCATTTGTCTCTTTCTGTTATGTAGATGAATACGATGAGAAGGAGACGCTGTTGAGGCAATTCGACCTGAACATAGCGTATGGGCCTTGCGTCGGGATAACGCGGCTGGCACGGTGGGAGCGTGCTCAGAGGTTCGGTTTGAACCCTCCGCCGGAAATCCAGAGCCTCTTGAAGAGTGGAAACGTTCAGACGGAGTCCTTGTGGGGTGATCGCATTTAGGGGATGTTGCTTGCTTTCTTGCTTCGGTTGTTAGTTATGAAATCTTGTTTAACTGCCTCATCCCTGTTGTAATGTGTGTCAATGGAAATGTTTATAAATTGGTGTTTGTCTCGCTTCAGTGCCATATTTGTCTTTCTTTAATACTGCCATAGGTGAAACTCAAGATTAATGTTTCAAGTTATAGAGAGAAAATAAATGTCGGAAATTTTTGGTGTAATAGGTGATTTGATGAAGAAATTATCACTTGATGTAAATCAGATTACCCAGTAGATGTATAAGGAAAGATAGATACACAATCAATAGAAGGAAAGATAAATGAATGAATAATGTCAATTGGGTGTATACACTATATGAGCATTTAATGATTTGGGATATTTTTTTATCAACTCCTTATGTTTCTTTCGTTTAAAAGTAACTTTTTCTGTTTTTCTTTTCTTACATGACTTTCATGTGGTCCCTCATGGTTTTGTATTTTGTTTTTATTTTTAGTTTTTATTATGATATGGTTAATGATACGTAAATTTGGGTTTTCTTTTGAAGATATCAAAGTTTATAATGATCTATATAGTTTTAATTACACATACTATGAATAAATTTATTGTTTTAGTTGAGATCCATTTAATTGGTTAATTAGATCTTAAATATTATTTATGTTGATTATGAGTTTTTAAAGTAGATGGTGTGATAAATGATGTGAAGAAAGTTTTTACTTATGTGAATGAGTGGAATATGTAAAAAAAAAGTTATTGAATCAAAACATAAAATGAATTTGAGAATAAAAGAATAAAATTAAAAATAAAATCCAATAATTTTGAAAAGTTGAAAACTACAAAGCAGGGTAACAAAATTTGAAAGAATATTTTTTCAAAATTCTTGAATGAAGTAGTAAAACCTATAAAAAGACACATAAACCTGTAAAAGATAAATTTTTCAAGAATAAATCATCAAGTTTGACACATATCATCTCAAAAACAATACATTAAGGTTTCATTAATTTTCTTTATTCTCTTTCTTGTATTTTTTTCGTTTTGTCTCGTATGAATGAATAAACTCATTTGGCTTTATTATCTTATAATTTCACATTAAATTTTAAGATTATGTGTAATTAAAATTTTGTTAATTTTTTTCGAGTTTAATTATTGTTTTAAAAAATTTTAAATTTTTTGTTTTGAAAAATAGACATACATACTTAAATTTTTTGTGTACACAATTTTACTTTTAAAAGAATTATTTTTAAATTTAAATACCTACTCATAATACAAAAACCACTTAAACAATAGAAATTTATATATAATAATATTCATTTTTTTTACAATTACCTTTAATGAAAATCCTTTATAATTTAATAATTATTTTATTTCAATAATAATAATAATTGTTTTTAAAAATGGTCATTATTTAAATTATTTATCCTTTTGATAAATAAAAAATAATTTATTTATTTATTTAATAAAATAGATAATTTTTTTTAAACTAATGTTACATAATTTTTCAATACTATTATTATAAAATTACTTTATTATTAAATTTTTCAATACATAAGTATATATATATATATTAAATTTTATTTATTATTTTTTTAATTAATTACTTATAAAAGTTAATAAAATTATATATTTTAATGAAATAAAAATGTGAATATAATGTGCTCTAAATGCATTTATTTTCTCTAGTATAAACAAAATATATACGGTATTTTATTATTCTTTGTAGTTATCAATTTTTTTTTAGAAATCATATTCAAACTTTCTAAATTATTGAGTTTTTTCTACAACACAATCTTCTAAAATCAATTATCATTTATAATATAATAATTATTATATATATATATATATATCTTTTATTTTCTTAAAAATATAATAGAATGAAGTGTTTTCTAATATCATAATAATATAAAGAATAATGTAGCCCTTTTATGTATCCAAAGTGGTTATATAAGAAATGTTTATGTGTACCTTTTTATTTCAAATGTTGTTGTGCAATACAAGTAACAAAGCATAAAATGTTGGTCAAGACTTGTTTATAATTTTACAATATTTTAATTTCAAAATACATCTTAATTATTAAAAATAATTATAAAGAAAAGTCAAAGTAAAAATGAAAAAAGTAACCAAACTAAAATTATTGCTTAAAATACTATTTTGTTGTTAAAAATATTAATTTTGTATTTTTAAGTAATATTTAAACCTTTTCTGAATATGAAGGATTGCAACTAAAACATATCTAAACATATTTTTAGTAAAAATTATTTGCTGAAAATGTTACTATAAACAAAAAATAAAACAGATATTTTTTTTTTCAATTTTTGACTTCTAAATATCAAGTTATTAAAATGAAATATTAATTTCAGTTTAAGAATTATTGCAAAAAAATATCTAAGTAATTGAATATTTGTATAAAAGGAAAGAAGAGGCATTATAAAAGAAGTTCCTGCTTCCTGTTCAGACTTAAGACAGACATTTTCAAAATTCAAATTTGAAAAGTGCTTTAGAGAGAGAAGAGAAAATGGCGACCGTGTCTGGAAATATGAAGGGTTTTTACCGACAGAGGAAAACCACCGCCACGAAGAAATCTTCCAAAAAATCTCCGATTAACGCCGCCATTTTGGGATCCACTTCGGTCCAAACACTGGCCACCATCTCCCCCGGCGGAAAACCGGACCTCCAATGTCCATTCTAATTCCTAGGGCTTTTTTTTTTTTTTTTAATTCAAACACATTTATCTCTTTCTATGACTAAAAGGTGAAATTTTGTATGCAGATGAATGCAGTGAGAGCGAGGTGGTGTTGCGGCAATTCGATTTGAACATGGCGTATGGGCCCTGCCTTGGGATGGCGCGGCTTGCACGGTGGGAGCGTGCTCAGAGGCTTGGTTTGAACCCTCCGCTGGAAATCGAGAGTCTCTTGAAGAGTGGGAAAGTTCAGATGGAGTCCTTGTGGGGTGGTCGCATTTAAAATTTAAAATTCCTTTTTCCATGGAAAGAAAAAAAAAATGACATCCAATAGCATTTTGTGTTTAGGTTTTGCTCAGGAAACTCAGCTTCTGGCTGTGTTCCTTGTTATGTTACTCTAAACTAAACATTATGACTGCAAAATGTTGTTGCTTTCTTGCTTCTTGTTGTGAGCCATATGAAGTCATCTTTTGCTCTGTTATCTGGTTAATCCCTGTTGTAATGTGTGTGAATGTGATTGTTTATAAATTGGTGTCTGTCTCTCTTTCGATGTCATATTTGGATTTGTTTAAAGTTGTCATAGTTTTAACCTCAGAATTAATGTTACAAGTTTTGATATTATATTTGATTTTATCTCAAAACTAATTGTGTCTTTGAAATTTGTCCATCAGAATTTTGCATAACGGTTAAAACCTTGAAACAGGTGAATTGGCATTAGATAAATGAATAATGGATAATATCAGATGAGCGTGTTGCAAGAGCATAATAGGCTTAGCATTGAGAAATTATGTAGCACGGGTGTTTTGTCTTTGATGTTTGATAAAATATTTTTTTCCAAAAAGATTATAAGTTTTACTGTCACATGAAATATTTGAAGAACACTATCTACCAGAAGAATAAAAGAGATGATGGGTATCATGCCTGGGTAGAGAGCAACAATATTTAGATATATGAAGAAGAATGATATGAGAAGAAGAATGGATTTTCATACATGAAGGATACATATTACACCTATATCATGTAACATCTCCCATAAGATAAGTCTACTCCTTAACCTAATGAAAGATGCACCAGAACACAGCAACTTACATGTAGAAGATGTTGTTGCACACATTTTCGAAAGAAATGTAGGTCCAACTCAAAATGGTTAGACTCGAGTGAATTACTAGATTAGCTGCCATTAGAACAGCTCCAAGGTTGTCTGCAAAAAATCATAGGACTAGTAGTTGGAGGACGCAACTCAGTTCGAAGAGAGTGTATCCATGTTATCTTATCAAGGACGACAATGATACTCCTATACTCTGTTTGGTGCTACTTCGAGACACGACTTTTTGTTATGAGAAATCCATTAAACCAAATTTTTACCAAAATAAACACAATATCCCGTTGTGGCTCGTTTGTCGTCTAAATCGGATCCTCAATTCACAACGCTGAAGCCAATGAGAGGCAAGCTTGGACATGGTTTGAGGATGAGACCATGATGTATAGTTCGAGCTAACTAGCGCAAAATCCTTTTAATAGCCTCCTAATACTACTATAAAATTATTAAATAAAAATCAATTTTAGAGACAAAAATAATTAGTTGCTATATTGACTAAATTATATATTATTTTATAGACTAAAAATTATCGTATATTTCTCTGTCTTTGAAGAAGTCATTAGCGTGACATTCATATAAGAGGTTAACAAAGAGTAAAGAGTAATGTATTTCATTAGTTAGACTTTTGAAGATGCTTAATGTTGAAAGATTAAATCGAGGAGATAATCGAGGCAGGATACTTTTGAAGGTTTTTTAGATAAGAATGTCACTTTGTACCTCATTTACCGGGACGGAGAAAAGAGCAATCCATCAAGATTACGAAATACAGAAAACCCAAGTAGAAACTTGTTGAGATGATGATAACATGTCAAGGTCGACTCAATGTGCCTGCAGTGACCAAGAAGGACAGGCCAAAGAAGCTCCACTTAGGGAGTAATTAATATGACAATTGGAGGTTTGGTCAAGGGAGGGACGTCGGCCTCAACAAGAAAATGACACCTCTAGGTAGTAGAATTGGTAAACGAGATCGGTCCTCGATTTAACGAAGGGTGCCCCCTATTACCTCTATTGATGTCGACCTCAAAGTCGTTGACCTTATGCAAGATGACCCCACGATCATAACTATTGAAATAGAAAATTTCGCAGTGATAAAAACCCTAGTTGACCAAGGGAACTCGATATACATATTGTATTGGAAAACCTTTAAAAAGCTCCAAATACCTGAAATAGAGATTCAACCCTATGATGATCAGATCATATGATTCTCTAGAGAGCGAGTTTATACTATAAGACATATAAACCTTTACAAAAAGTTTGGGGAGAGAGGGTTACAAAGTCGAACTATCAAGATACGATATCTCCTAGTCAACGTCAACATGTCTTACCTTCAACATCCTCTTGGGGAGGTTGTCCCTTAACCAGTTGGGGGCAATATTCTTTACCCCACATTTGATGATGAAGTTCTCCTTGATAGCAGGCGACACCATCACCATAAATGTAGACTAAAGGACGAAAAGAGAATGTTACGCGATTAGCTTGAAATTTGAACCACCACAACCTAGTCCAGATCATTTGACAGACCGAGATCAACTAAGTCCAAGATGGGACCATATTGATGCTTTAAACAACCTTCATATGAGGATAAATGACATCTAAGTAGAATCTGGAGAGGATGTTACCCCTATTGCAACTATGGGATGGGAACCATTATACCCAAATTGTGACTTCAGTAAACACAAAAGACACTGATAAGATACATTGGGTCCTTACAAAAAACGTTGACTTGTTCCTCTAAACTACGATTGATATGTCGAGAACAACTATCAACATCATCCCGCATAAACTTTCAATCTACAAAGAAGCTAGACCGGTATCCCAGAAGAGAGGAAGTTAGGAAATGAGAAAAGAAACGCAACCAAAGTAGAAACCAAGAAACTAGTCGGAGTTGGATTAATTTGAGAAGCTCAATACACAATGTGACTCACAAATATGATAATGGTAAATAAACCAAACTACAAGTGGAGAATGTGCATGGACTACGCTAACCTCAACAAATCATTTCCAAAAGACAATTATCTTTGTCAAGCATAGACCGGCTTGCCAATGGGTTGGGCAGACACAGGATGTTGAGCTTTCTTGAAGCATATTTTGGATATAACCAGATCTGCATGCACCCAAAAGATAAGGAGTAGACGACTTTTATAACAGATGATGCAAATTACTATTACGAGGTCATGTCTTTTGGTCTCAAGAACGCTTGAGCCACCTACTAGAGACTATTGGATAAGGTCTTCAAAGGCCTTATTGAGAGAAATATTGAAGTGTACATTGACGACATGGTTATTAAGTCTGAATCATGCAATCACATTTGGAGGATCTTAATGAAGTCTTTGTTGAGCTTAGGAAAAACAACATGAGATTGAACCACGAGAAATGTGTCTTCGAGGTGAAAGATGAAAAGTTCCTTAACTTCAAGCTCACTCATAAAGGTATAAAGTCAATCTTGACAAATGTCAAGCTCTCATCGCGATGAGAAGCCTAAAAAATTTGAAAAAGGTCCAAAGAGTTGTGGAAGGACTCACTGCACTATCTCAATTTTTGTCGAAACTTGTACAAAATCGATCGCTTAGCTGCTAAAGAAGGTCTATAGGTTGCATTGGAGTCCTTAGTGCAAAGACGTATTTGTGCAAGTAAAATAAAAATTAACCTTTCTCCCAATTATCCAAAAGTTGATCTGTCTAAACCATTTATCGTATATCTCTTTGCCTTTGAAGAAGCCATTAGCGCGACATTCATATAAGAGGTTAACAAAGAGTAAAGAGTAATGTATTTTATTAGTCAGACTCTACAAGAGGCTAAAAACTGATATCAGATGGTTGAGAAAGTTGCCATAACTTTAATGACAATAACTTAAAGAATGAGACCATACTTTCAAAATTACCCAATGATTGTCATGATCAACTACCTAATCAATGAAGACCCTATCCAAACTCAATCTTGCCAGCCGAATGATCATTTGGTCGATTGAATTATCTAAATATTTGGCCGACTTCATAATTGAGTTGAGATTGAAACGAAAGTGAAAACAAGAACAAATGAGAATCAAATATAAGACCAAAATAAAACCACAACAACATTATATTATGATGATCAAGATTTATTTAAATCTTTATTTTGTTATTGTTTTTTTATGAATATGATTGAGTAGTCATCCTAATTTTGTTGTATTTATGTAGCTAAATATATGATTGCTTAGAGAAATTGTATTTTTGAAAGATGTTAATGATATTTTGATTACTTATTGATGGATGACTTAGTTTCTTTTACTATAGCAAGATAAAGGCTTTGAGTTTATTTGTGTCTTTAAAGAGTGTTAAACTCCAAAGTTTGTAGTGAAAATAATTGATTGCACATAAATTAGACCTTCTAATTTTTTTTTCAAAGAAAAGTCCTTTTTTTTTCAAAGAAAAAGTCCTTTTTTTTTCAAAGAAAAAGTCCTTCTATTAGAAAAAAATCTATTTTTTAAGAGACTTTAAATTTAACTATTTATTATTTTAATATTTTGTTTGGTTGAGGATAGAGGTAAAAAGGGAAGAAAAGAAGGAAACAAGCAAAAAAAGTAAAGTTGTTTAGATATAGAAAAATTAAGTGAATTTTAATGAAAAAATTATGGTATATGTGATTGAAAAATATTTTATTTTTATTTTGATAATATTATATTTATTATTTATTTCATTATAATAAATAAAACATAAATATTAATTAATTTAAATATAATAATTAATTATTTTATTTTAATATTTTTATTTGAATTTACATGCTAGAATAAAAAGTAAACTAGTGATAATTTACATGTTTAACCCTATTTTTGATATGAATACTATTTAATGAAATTACTAATTGAGACCAAAATTAATATAATTTAGTTTTAGTCTTGAAAGGAAAAATGATACCAAAATTTTAATAACTAAAAGTGAATAATTGATACTTTAGAGATCAAAATTACACATTTAGTCCAAATATATATATATATATATATATATATATATATATTTACATATCTTAAAAATTTGTTTAGAGAACACCAACAATTAATAAATGTCATATGGTATTAGAAAAAATTAAATATGTTTTTCGTCTCTATACTATAACACAAATTGATTTTCGTTTCTGCATTAGTACAAATAACACATTTTACGTCAGTTTTATGAGACTTATTATAGCAGTTCTATTATCGATGTAAATTTCAACGATGTAGAAGGTCCATTACATCATTTTACATTGGTTCTATAACTGATATAATAAACTACTGTTTGTTTCATTTATTGACTTCTGCAGGACATATTACATTGGTTCTTATTTGGAACCGATGCAATATGTACCTTTTTACATGGGTTAAAATTTTAACCAATGTAATATGTAACATTTAAAAAAAAAATTATTTATTTATTTTTTTAACCTATAATTTTAAAAGACATACTAGATATGAATAAAAATAAGAAATCACAAGAAAAATTAAAAAAAAAATGAATTTTAATTCCAATATTCATCTCAAATATATATGTTCAATAAAACAAAAATGTTATCAAAATTCAAATACAAATTCTCTCCATCTAAACTTCCTAAACACCTAATATATTTATCTTAATCTAAATAGTATTTTTAAAATTGAAACACAACAAAAAAAAATCTTAAAAACTAATGTATTTAAAATTAAATTATAAGTATTTAGACATATACATTATCATCAAAATTATTAGCTATTAATATAACATAAATAATAAGAGTAAAACATATAAAACACTTACCCGAAATTGAAGCAACACAAATGCAAATCAGTGGAGACAACAAAAATTGAGGAATCAACCTAACTCGTTCTAGACTTCAAAGCACCTCTGCAATCGACGATGAAAGCAAACCCAATAACACAATCCAACACTAAAGATCTTTGCGATCCAAAAAGGAAAACACACAACCTAAAAAATGAGGCAATGGAGATAGTAATCAACAACAACAAAACAAAAAAAATGCAAGTTTCCCTTCAATCTAAAAAATCAAATCCATATAACAAAAAAATACAACACGACAATATAGACTATAGCGCGATGCGATGAGAGAGAACACTGAAAGAAGAAGACCAAATACCAACCAGTGGTGACGAAAATCTCACCGCCCACCACCACAACTAACGTCACCATTGCTGATGACTTTTTACGATAAGTGCATCGCGTTGTCATAAGTAATAATGTGTCCCTAAGGATGGAAATGATTAATAAGAAAACAGGCAAAGATTTTGTTGCTTCAAGTTGGAAAAATAGGGATTAGGTTTCATCTTTCTCACTCTTATGTATTTTGATTAGCATGATAACATTATGTTCTTTGATTGAAATTGATGCATGTATAAAATTCATTTATATCGATTCCTCACATATAAAATTATTACGAATGCTTCCTAAATATCGATTTCTCGTCAAGCGAGAAAGGCGTCGATTTTTGACACTGCCACTGGAGCATTCTCGCTCAAGCGAGAATGGGCTCAATCTGCTGCTGAGTTGAGATTTTTTATTATTTTTATGCGTTCCTGGGTCTTCCAGCTTTCTCCTTGTAGCTTATATTATTCTTTTTTAGCCTAGTTGTCTCCATTCTCCCCTAGAAACCTGAAATTAACACCAAATTTGGGAATGAAATGCTCTTATTCAAATAAAGATCATAAAAAGGTATAATTTCATAAATTAGGGATTATTTTATATGTATTTTAGCATTTAATACTCATAAGTGCCTATATTTAATATGAAATATTACTGAAATTAGGCACTTATCAACTGCTACAAAGAACCCAACCCCAAAAATGAAAATGAAAAACACGACAGCTGTGAACTATGCACGACACAACAAGGGGGGAAAAACGATGAATGGCTCCAACCACCCACTATCGCGGAAAACTTCACCAGAGATCCAAAAAACCAAACCAAAATTGGAAATGCAAAGAACTGTGAGTACGAGGCGCAACGAGGGAGAAGAGAAAGCAAACAAGCGTGCGAGAGGAAAATGACGTCAAAATGCGAAACCTAGAATTTTAAAATAGCACATATAACATCGGTTCCTTGATGCAACCGATGTTATATGTGCTTTTCGGTTGTGAGTACAACCGATGTAATATGTATAGCAAAAATTGCAAAAATATCACTGGTTAATGTGTAATGATGTGATTTTGAACATATTACATCGATTGTGAGTACAACATATGTAATATCTTTGTCAAAAATTGCAAAAATACCATCGCGTGATGCTTTACATCGGTTTTCGTGTAACTAATTTAATAACTTATTGTAATATCTGTATTTTATACTAGTGTTGGTCCAAAATTTAGACCATCTACGTGCTTGTAGTATGTAAATGATTGAAATAAATTTTTTTTATGTGAAATTGATTCAATTTGAGGTTTCACTTTATCAACCCATTGGAAGTAGGTTTATTAGACATCTGTTTGGAATGAAAACAACAACGAATTTTTAAAAAAACTAACAATCTTTAAAAAAAATAACAATAATTTCACATAGAGAATGACTCATTCCAATTCTTTTTATACTATAGGTGCTTGATAATTTAAAATTTGAATCATACACAAAATTTAATTTTATGTTATAATACAGGAACAAAAACATATTTAACACTATTAGAAATAATCACAATTTAAATTTTGTGTTATAATACAAGAAAAAAACATATTTAACACTATTAGAAATAAACCCAATGATCTTTAATTTTTAGAAACACTAATTTATTTTACAACAGTCGAAATGAAAAACACACTTATTTTAATTAATATATTTAAACCCTTTTAATATGAGTTCAATCTTAAAATTTTCCTATTTTAAAATTTGCTTTAAATTTAATTTATAAGAATTTAAGAAGTGTCACCTTTTTATACTTCTTTTTGGAATTTTTAATGACATGCTTTAAATTTATTTAAAGAAAATTTATCAACTTATATTTTTTTGTGAATATATAAGGATATCTTTAAATTTATTTTAGAAATAAAAACAAAAAATTCATCGTATAGATAATGCATGCTTTTAATAATTTCAATTAATAATTACCATTATTTTGTACAATAATGGAGAGGAAATGATTCCCTGCTCAATAGTTCTATTAAATGCATATAGTTTGAATAAATCACAAACCGTTGATCTTCATCAAACGAACGCGATTGGTTGATGCATAAATTCCTGAAGTTTGCTACCTCAGGGAATCCGTGCTCGAACGACAACCATTTCCGTATAAGAAAGATGTTGAGAATTTGCAGAAGCAGAATCAGAATCAGAGAGCGAGAGAGAGAGAGAGAGATGGTGAAAATTTCAGTTGGTGGGTATGATGATGGAGAAGGACCCAGCAACCGCAACCAGAAGCGACGCAGGGAAGAGGAGGAAGAAGAAGAAGAACGAAACTCGCGACGAAGCTTCGAAATTGTAGACCGTTCAATTGAACTTCAAGAGCGTGAAGATCATCATCCTGCTCCACCCAATCGTGGTACCCCAAATGGGTCTGCAAGCAATGCCACCAGAGTTAGGTCCATTCCAATCTTCGTTTCAGACCCTGATGTCCTCGATTGCTGCATTTGCTATGAACCCTTGAGTGCCCCTGTCTTCCAGGTTAATTTCCCTTCACGGCCCTCTTTTTCTTTTTTCTGATCTTGGCTTTTGCTCTGTCAATTTTACATCTTTTTTGGTTTTTCCTTTGGTGTTTGTGTGTGGATTTTTTTTTTTTCTTTCGTCTATTTGGTAAACTGATTGTGGATGGAGTGAGGTGGTATGGAAGGGGTGTTGCAGAGGCTTAAGATTGTTAGTTGGGATTCTCAGCGTTTTAGGGTTGTGGATAATTTTCTTGCAATTTTGAAATTTCTTGATCTTGGATTTATGGTTCAACATTTGGGTAGTGATTAGTTAAGCTACTCGTGAGTGGAGATGTTGTCAAGTACTAAACGGAATTGAGAAAGTGAGGGACTAAAAGGTTAGATTAGGGTAATGTAGCTGAAGAAGAAGTCCGAGGAAATTTGTAGCAATAATCTTGACTGGCTATGCTATTTTTCTTTAGCCAAGTTTTTTCCTTGCTCTATGTTGTTCCTTTTGTTTGCTGTCTGTTTTGTATGTAATGAAAAATCCAATTTGATGATTACTTTGTGGTTGAATGAAAATTCAGTGCGAGAATGGACATATTGCTTGCTCTAATTGCTGTGTCAGACTCAATAACAAGTGTCCCATGTGTTTGATGCCCATTGGGTATAACCGTTGTCGGGCTATTGAGAAGGTGTTGGAATCTATTAAAATGTCATGCCCGAATGCAAATTATGGCTGCACTGAGACATTTTGTTACAGCAAGAAAAACGACCACGAGAAGGAATGCATCTATCTACCATGTTTATGCCCACATACTGGTTGTGATTTTGTTGCCTCGTCCAAGGAGTTATTCCTCCACGTCAGCCACAGACATGTAGACTCTGGAACACAGTTTACATACGATAAATTTTTCACAGTCATCTTCAGTGCTGACCAGAAAACAATTGTTCTTCAAGAGAAAAATGATAGTAATCTATTTATTGTTCACAATAACCATGAGACTCTGGGACATAAAGTCCGCATTAGTTGCATTGGTCCCAAGTCTATGGGAGAGTTTCAGTATGAAGTTTTGGCTAGGTTTCGAGGAAGCACTCTAATACTGCAATCTTTTACCAAGATCATTCAAGGACAATACGCTGATGCTCCTTCAAATGCGTTCCTTTTGATTCCTTCTGGTTTTTTTGGCCCTCTACAACTGAAACTGGACATTCGCATTAAGTCACATTAAACCTTGGATGGAGATCGAAGGAGGCTGCATTTCGGTTTATATTTGTATGTGTTCTCTTTGTTTAGTGCTTAGCTAATCACATTCTATGTAGCACAGTTGACTTTAGTCAAAAAAGTTGTACTCATTAAGTCGGAAACTAAAGAACTTTTCTGTAGATGTATTTCAGGTAAATATGAATTATGCCTGAAATGTATTATTACATGGGAATTTTGTCCGTGTCTCTTAGAATATACAAAATGCGTTGACAAGTAACTTCTTTAGGTATTTTTATTCGCAATCCATATCCTGATAAAAGTCGTTGCACTCACGAATATCTTGAATATCTTGAACCCTTACGTCAAGGACTGAATATCTTGAAAAGTCACATGATGGACCACTCACTTATACATATGTCTTCAAGAGAAGTATTTCCTAAAACAAAATGTTCTGTCAAATCCAGAAGTATTTCATAAAACAAAATGTTCTGTCACATCCGGACCCAAGAGAAAATGAATGGATTTTCTGCAGTTAAGAAGTTCACTACAATGGATATAATGAAAAATGGACTTTCTGCAGTTAAGAAATTCACTATAACGGATGTAATGAAAATCTTATCTACTCTCAGATTGGAAAGTTAGAGTTTATAAGTAATAACTCTTTAAAAGCAAGTTAAATATTTTAATTCTCCCGATCTTATGCTGTGGTCGAGTTTGGAATATTGGATTAGTGTAAAATTTGCAATTTTTTTTACAAATCATGATCTACGAGCTGCAATTTTCATTTTTATAATGAACATACAGAGTATAGTCACTGCATTGTGAGAATATTGCTTTAGGGAAAACATTTTTAATTTCTTTAGTCGCAACTCTGTGTGGTGCAGTGAGTTTTCCACTTGATGGTTTCGGCCAAGTTGTCTTCATCGAGTAGTGCCTTCTCCATTCTTCTGCATTCTCCTCCTATCGCAACATCCTATCGTAACACTTACCTTTCAGCTGCATTCTTCTCCTATCATAATACTTGCCTTTTAACCTTTGTGATTTGGAGATACAAAATAAAGAAAGACAATTTTAATCCCAATGTGCATAAATGATAGAAAGAAAAATTAATTTTCTTAGATAAGAAAAAAAGATAGAAAGAGAAATAAATGTGCATAAATGATAGAAAGAGAAATAAAAGTTTACATGGATGAGAAAAAGGATATAAATGAAGGTTATGAAGTGTTTGATGTCTAAGTGTTAATATGTGATTACTTTTGTCAATATTAATATTTAGTTCTGCACTATACTCTTTTCTGAGTTTGTCTATCTACCTTTTCCTTTTGGCCCCCCTTTTCGTACCTTCCTCCTCTTCCGGCTTTGTTCATTTGATCTTCAGCTATGGAGATGTGGGGGACTGAAAGCTCGGATGAAGAAGGTCCCAGATAATAAAATAATTTCATTTTAAAATTGAGTAGTTAATGGACAAATTCCTTTCATGCCTCTCTTCTTCGTTATTATCTTCGTCTCGAGCAAAAGGAAGCTGAAAGAGCAAAGAAAGTTCTAATTATCACATCTCATGAGACCCCAAAACTGTTTTCTTCCTGCTCCAAACAGGAGAACCTTTCTTGAAGCTAGCGTCAGATGAGAGGTGACATACTTTTGCTGCTACATAGCCTATCTTGGCTTATTATGATTTTCACGTAAATTGTGTCTTAGTTTGGGGTAGCAGTTCAACTCTTCTAAGAAACCTGTTTGAAATTGTTTTGTGTATTTGGATACCTTTTTGTTATGGCAAAGACATGATACAGTACTACAAATATTAACTATTACACAATCCATTTCATTATTAATGTAATCTAAGAGGAATAAAACATATCCTGCATACACATATAATAAAAAGGAGACAAACGAAAGATGTAATGAAACAACATGGGTTGCCAGAAAAACCACCCTATAAAGTGGCCAGAAAAACCTTCTTACGCTGATAATAAATACACATATAAAAACACTATTCCAACTACTAAGATAGGGTGAAGTCGGTAGGATGTCAAAACCAACAGCATCAGAACAGAGACAACCCATCCCCATGGTATTGATGATGACTCAGACTCCGCATCTCCATCATGCAAAGGTCTCACACTTGGTGCAGGAGGCACGAGGCGTGTTCCCTGGACAATGAGGGTCAACACGAGAGGTAAAAACAGCAGGAAGAAGTTGACGTTGGTGGTGGCTATCTGCATGACTAAATAGTTGTTGTTCAACTGTGATGATACCCACAGCAAGAACACCACTATGCCAACTATGGCTAGTAGTGGCGGAGGAGGAACAGATAACAAATTGTTCCCTCTCCACGCTTGCTTCGATTCTGGTTCACTTCTCTCATTCAGAGGGGAGGCCATTGCTCTGTCAACTTTTGTTGTGCAAGTTATGGAAAATGAATGGGATAAGCTTCACTTTTCTTCAGTGCAATAGTGATATATATTTACGATGAGTTTTCAAATATTTAAATTTAATTTAATATTTTTTTCATAACTAGAATAGTTCACCCAAGACCGATCAAATAATTCCAAAAACATGATGATGAAGGTGGTAGTTGTGACATGACAATAACTGATCCAGCAGAAGGCCTTTCATTTTGGAATTATGCCACGGAGTTGGGGGTGTGACGTGTTTGAAGGAGACTCAATCAGCGTAGTATAATCCTGGTTGTTTCATGCATGCATGGATGCATGCACAGCTTAATTAATATGAATAGTTTGAGTGTGATGTGTCTCATTGTAGTGCTGACACTTAGAGCTGTTAGGTTTTACTCACTACAGCTGGAGGGTTCGGGAAGCTACGATTAGAATTGGTTAATTTAAGTTCTGATATGTATCCTTGCCGTTTGTTTTGAACTTTTTAGCAGACCTGGTATTAGCAGATAATGCAGTTCTATTTGGCAAAGCTTCTGTTCTGTGGCAGAAGCTTATGAAATGTAGCTAAATCAGTATTCTAAAACCTTTGAACGTGCAGAAAAAGATTGACATGCACTACTTTTAGACAGATATATAAAAGAAAATAAAAATGTTTTTCTTGACACCCTTAGTATAAGGTGGAGAGCATGGTTTCAAAATATCATAACCTAAATATAGATTTTGTGCAAATATGAAACTACTATTTTTTTTTGCATGACTGGTTTTGGTGGCCGTCAGATGTATGGTGATGATTTGTTGGGAATGGATGTTGTGAGTGACTTTTGTCGTCAACAGGTTTGTATATATCAACAATAATCGGTTTTCCCTAAATTATAATCGATTTTCATACTGTAATTATTTATGTAATGGAGTATAAGGTTGTCTGTTTTGAATTATAATGGATTATGGTTGTATTTGAATGAATCATAAATGATTATGTATGGATATTTGATATTTGTTGCGGCTATGTGTGATTGCAGTTGTTTGTACCTATGTATGATGATATGATATTTAACTGTAACATGTGAAAAGTGAAAGAGAATTAATAATTCGATATTTCACATTTTTTATATAATTACATTATAATTCTTAATATTATTATTTGAATATATTTTTTATTATTTAATTTTAAATTTATTTTTTATTATATATATATTTATTTTAAACTTATCACATTAAAAATATATGAATTTTAAAACTATTTTCACCTTTCCTTTCTTGTATGTTTGGATTACAAATTGCAATTTTATTTTTTATTAATTAATTTTTTTATCAATCACTTTTATCATATCAGATACAGATAATCTCAATTTTTAATGCTTTTGATTAGATGTTTATCAAATGAATTATGAATGGATCAAATTTTTATATAAATATTTTAGTATTTATAAATTGTGTATCTGATCCTCTATAATTTAAATTAAGATTTATTTATCCGTCTGGAAAAAGTGAGCTGAATTAAAATATACCCCAACGCATTAGCATTTATATGCAGTCCCGAACTTGAAAAGAAATTGGGATTTAGTGTGTTTTGGTGTAAATTACAAGGATCCTCTCAAGTTACACTGATTTTCCAATTTTCTTTAAAATTTTATACCATTTTTTATATTAAAAACATGACATTATCATTTTTTATATTATACATATATCTTTTTATCAGAAACAAAATAAAACATAAAGAACGCTAGAAGTGTTTCAGTATATACAAAAATAAAGTCATGTTCAAATTTGTATTATTTATATTATATTTTTAAAAATATAAATAATTAATAACTATTTGACCCTCCAACAAGGTTTATGACAAAATAATCACCAAGAGAATATATTAAAATAGAAGAACATATCCCACATCATCATTCAAATGATAAGTTCTTAAATTTTTAAAAATATTTTACATCCCTCTTCTTTACATTGCATATACATAAGAGAGATTATTGTAATTTTTTAGTTTTTTTAGATAATATAAGTATAATTTTAAAAAAATCTAAAAAAAATCTTAATGTAATTTATTTTTAAAGAAGATAAAATTTTAGTTCCCAATAAAATTATTTACTTCCTTTCCTTTTTCCTTATATTCTAATCAAATAAATGAAAATAAATAATCACTAGTGCAAAATGTAGAAACACATACTGTTTACTAAGTGCGACTTTACGATCAGACGTAACCTTTAAAACCTTTAAAACCATGGTGGCACTTTTGAAATTAAGTTCATTTAGAAATGCAGCTATTTGTAATAGTCGCATTCTTAAATAATCTTTTACCTTAATTTTTGAAGCGCGCCACTTACGCTTTCTTGTTTTCTTTATCCTCTTTGCGTTTCACGTTTGCATTGTTCCTGCTCGCATTTGCGCTTAGTGTTGTTCATCTCTTTTTCTGTAGCTTCATTGATTTTGTTTCGTACCTTTGTAAGTTTGTTCAAACTCTCTTTCTTCTTCACCAATGTATATAAATCTTTTTTGTTTATCTTAGTTTGTTTGGTTTCTTGCATTGATCGAAGTACTGTTGCATTGCTTTCGTCGTCTCTTCTGTGGTTTCAGGTTTGCTCTGTCGCTGCTTCTACGTCCGCCGCCGCATCCGCTGTTGTTGCTGACGCTCCCGTGCCACTCTTGACCAACGTTGCCTTCACACACAAGGTTGATGATGTTTTAAATTTTTTGAATATTTTTTATTGTTATGAATTTGTTTTTTTATGTATTATAATTTGTATTTTTTAAAATTTATATTATTTAGTATTTATTATAATTTGTATTTATATTATGTTAGTTGTTAGTTTAGAATAGAATTATTGTGTTTGTATTGAGTTCGAGGGTGTTCAACCCTCGGCAATTGATAAGCGTTGGTATTGAGTCCGGGGGTGTTTGACCCTTGGCAAACGCGTGAGATAGAAAACCGATTAGAAAACACCTGAATGACTATTTCAGAATATAATGGATCAAAATTGGATTAATTCTTTTCGCATAAGTGATGAGTACGAAAGAGGAGTAGAAGAATTTATACAATTTGCACAACGTAACACGATTAATAGTGGTCATGAGTGAACAAAGATCAGGTGTCCGTGCGTTAACTATTTAAATGGAAAGATACTGGATGTTAAGATAATGAGGGATCACTTGCTATGTGATGAGTTTCTTCGATCTTATAAAACTTAGACATGGCATGGTGAATTGTTAAATTTACCACGTGTTTGCGTAACTGAAGAATATATGGGGTCCACAATGGATGATGTAGTACATGATGATGTAGATGATGATCGATTAGAGGACATGATTCGTGATGTGGTTGCTTAGTCTTTTGTAGAAGCGCATGGATATGGAAGTATGTCAAGCGATGCAGAGACTCCATTGTATCATGGATCAACTAACTTCACACGGTTGCCGACAGTGTTAAGATTGATGAATTTGAAGGCAATAAATGGATGAACTGATAAAAGCTTCACGGAATTACTTCAGTTGTTGAAGGATATGCTTCCAGAGGGAAATAATCTACCTAATCGTAATTATGAGGCCAAAAAGATTCTTTGTCCAATGGGTATGGAGTATAGAAAGATACATGCATGTCCTAATGATTGTATATTATACCAAAACGATTTTGAATTGTTGAAAAGTTGTCTGAGGTGTGGGTTATCACGTTATAAGATGAAACAAAAAGATGATGATACTATTTAAGATATAGTAAAACATGAACCCCCAATGAAGGTTATGTGGTATCTTCCCATCATTTCAATGATGAAGTGTTTGTTTGCAAACCCAAACGATGCTAAGAATCTTAGATGGCATGCAGATGAGAGGAAATGTGATGGAATGTACCAACATCCGACTGATTCTATTCAGTGGAAGAAATTTGATGATGAGTTTCCAAAGTTTGGTAAAGAATCAAGAAATATATGACTTGGTTTAGCTACAAACGGAATGAATCTGTTTGGTAATATGAGTACAAATCACAGTTCATGGTCTGTTTTAAGAGATTGCAAGATTGCTTAAAGCTTTGTATTGGTTAAGAGTGAAATATGATCCGTTGTATTCATTTTTGTATCAGGTGTGATCCTTCCTATTCTTTGTTGTTCTTCAATTCATATTATAAAAGTGTACGAAACTGGTGTCTACAGTCAGAGGGTGTTCTGACCTATAGTGGTTGTGTTTCAAAGAGGGTGAGTGTTCTTGAAGGGTTCAAAATCATCTCTTTGGTGCTTGTGTTGTGTAATCTGTATTTGATTGCTTAGTGAAATACCCAGGGGTTTCTGGGGACTGAATGTAGCTCAGGTTAATAGTGAACCAGTATAATCCTTGTGTATTAAATCTCTCTATCCCTCACTGTTTTTAAATCTGTTTGATCTACGATTTTACAAAGTGTTGATAAAAAAATCGACTGATTCGTATAAACAATCGATTGATTTTCTGGAATCAACAGTTTTGTTGTTTGGATGATCTAATTGCTTCTTTTGTGATTCTGCATTAATATTCATTCTTGTCCAAAATTTTTGAAAATCTTTCATTAAACAATTCACCCACCCTCTTGTTTAAGGCCTTTAATTCTAACAAAGAATTCAACAAAATGCAGTTTTATAGAAGTTGCTTGAAGAATCCTCAATCCAAGGTGAGAAACTTCTTTTTGGGAGGCTTAAGGCTAAATGAGAGGCTTATGGTCTTCATTGTTACATGGATGTTGACTCCAAGAGGAAGCAACCACTCCATGTTGACTGAGGAAGATCTTGTCTTCATCTATTGCATAATGAACAAGATCAAGATCAACTGGATTCACATAATCAAAAAACATATGCAAAAGTCTATGAGGTTAAGTGACTATCACTATCCCTATGTTGTCCTTATTTCTAAATTTTTGAATTACTTTGAAGTTGATCTTGAAGAAGAGCCAACTGAAATGGTCAAGGGATCACATGAAATCAACAATGGCCCTCTAAGCAAAATGGGTTTCACAAAAATTAGGGGAAAATGGGTCAACAAGGATGGAAATCAATATGGATCCTCAAGTGGAGCTCATGCTGAAGATGGCAATGAAGAGAAAACTGATATTGCTGCTGATGGTGATGGTGCTGAATTCCAGGCCAGAGAAGATTATGTTGGTCCAAGTGTTGGAATCATGGGAGATCGCATCACCTCTATGACACCATTTGAAAGATTGATATTAAGAAGAATGGACAACCTTGTTGATGAACAAAGAAGCCACCATAAGTTTTGTGTGGCACGTTTTCAGAGCATTGATGAAGAGATTGAAGCTCTTCAAAATTAGTTTTTTGAGCTTCAATTGGAAGAAATGATTGAAGTCTTCAATGCTTTATTTCCAAATTCTGTTTAATCTGTTGAACAATATTTTAAACTCTATTTTTTTAATCTGTTGTCTTACTCTATTTCCGAAGACAAATAGAGGGAGATATATATGGTTTTGTGTTGAACATTTGCTACAACCATCTTGTTTATCATCTGATTTAGATTCTGCTAGTTTGCTGCTTTGTGCTGATGTTGCTCTGCTCTAATTCTGCACCTTCTTCATTGGTTTTCACATTGATTTTGCTGGTTTTCACATTGATTTTGCTGGTTTTGCTTAAAACCACATGATGAAAACTGGTTCTTTGGTACTATTTAAACCTGGGATATATTGCTACCTAGTATATGCACAATTGTTGTTTTGTAGGTTCGTTCAAATTTAAACTGAACAACACAAGCAACCAAGGATTTATCTTCATCAAATAGGGGGAGATTATTGAACAAAGACTTTGATGACTCCAAATCTTGAAGAGTTGTGTGAATTTCTGTTGCTGCTTGTTTAGTTGGGTATTTTTGTAGTGTTTGAATTTGTAATCCACTTTAAGAATTGATCCAATGCCATTTGATCTTGAAACCTTTTAAAATGATAAGTTTTCAAAGATAAGTGGAAAATCAACTAGTTGATTTATCGTTTCAATCGGTTTTTTACACTTAGAAGCTTTTGAAAGAGTTTGAAACAATTTGACTTTGGTTAACTTTGTTGTCAAACCAATTCAATTGGTTGTTTCGATAAATCTACAGTTTGATTTTTGAAATTTCTTAATAGAGTTTTGTCAAGTCTATTAATTTTTTTTTGGCTGGTTTTCAAACTACTTTGGCTTTTGTTTTTAACGATTTTAATGGCTACTTGGAGTCTATAAAAAGGGTTTTATACTCCTAGCTGAAAAAACATATCAAGAGATTCATATTGCATTTTTGAAATAAGTTTTCCAAGATTGCTTAAGGCTTTGGACTTTTCTTCAAGAGGAATAAAACTGTTGTGTGTTAAGTCATTTTTCTATTATGTGAATTGATCTAGGTGTACTTTTTCCTCTTCTTTTAATCTTTGTAGTTTTGTAAGGTTGTGTGGTACAAATCAAGAGGGTATTCTGATCTGTGTAGTGTTTGCAAAGAGAAGGTTGTGTTCTTGAAGGGTTCAATAACATCTCTTTGTTGTGTGTGTTGTAAATCAAAGTAGTTTGATTTGTTAGTGAAATTCTCAGGTGTTTCTGGGGACTGGATGTAACTCTTAGTTAAGAGTGAACCAGTATAAACCTGTTGTGTTAATTTCTCTTCCTCTTATCTCATTTAAATTTGTTTAATTATCATTTTTTATACTGCTGATAAAAACAATCGGTTGAATCGAAGAAACAAGTTAAAAGCATATTTGATTTTGACTGATATTATTTTGTATCTTTGATTCTGCTTGTGACTTTCATTAAAGCTTCATAGTTTTCGAAAATCTTGCATAAACAATTCACCCCCTCCTTCTTGTTTTAGCCTTGAAATTCTAACAACATCTACCATAAATCATCCATATCAAAATCAACATATTCACATTTTATTTCAAACAATATTCATTACTCATAAACAATCAATCCTGTAAGCAAAATTTGGACTTGGTGACTATGTCACCCCCACATCCAGATCTTCTAGCCTATAGTTCTATTGAAAATTAAAGTTAGCTTCCCTTATCGGAACCTGAGCAAATACTCATTAAGAGTTTCAAATCTACCAAAAACTTAAAGGTAGGTTAACCTGCACCACATATCTTGATAAAAAATATAACTATATCACTAGGACTCTGAGCTAACAGGGATTAACCCTGAAGCTAAAAGGGTCACATGCAAAGTCTAGATAGAAACAAACCTAACAAGTTCAAAATTTGACTCAAGGAGAAGATAAAAAATGAACTTACTCTATTAGAGATTCTGATCAGACAATCTTGTAGTCTTTGCTGTCAGAAGTCTAATGGCGGACTCCGATCATCAAACTGATGAGCAAGGAGATCAGAGTCTTAGAAAGAAGGCAGAGGAAAGGAAAAAGGATTTTTTAGAGAGACGATGGTTCTTTTAAAATGAAATCTGAATAACTAAATTTCTATTTATATGCTCTTTTAACTTTAATAATAAAATATTCAGGTGTCATTTTAATTGTACAACTTCTACTCTAAGATATATGAAAATTTAAATAATTAAAAGAATTTAGAAAGTGCATATATTCTCTCTCTCTTTATATATATATATATATATATATATATATATATATATATATTACTTGTTCATCTTCTGAGAGAGTAATTCTCTTTTTACCAAGTTTGATAGTTGATTTTTATCTGTTGTTATTGTGGAGCCTCACCCAATCGAATAAAACTCCTTTACTCACATTTAATATAACAAATATTTTTTGATAAAAGGATGTCTAATTAAGTAGAATATTAAGACATACTTATGTTTATGTGTCACACATATAAAAAGGACAATATTTGATTTTGAGATAACAAAATGTCTGTATAAACAACATTTTTGGTAAAATTTACATCTCCTTTAAGGTGTCGTTCTTTAATAAGAATTTTTTGTTGAAGCCTGAAAAACACCTCTTGATGCAACCATGACTAAAACCATGTCGTGAATGGTAAATTCCAACATTATGTATAGTTTGTCCTTATAATTTATTATAGTAATGACAAAATTTAATTTCACGAGAAATTGCTTCATAAGAAGAATAAATGGGAGACTTGCATTTTCTGTTGTTTTATGTTTAATTCTAGGTGAGAAAGATCTTTTTCCAGCATGATGACTTGTTAAGATTTCAACATCCAACATGTTCATGTAGAATCCACAACATAGTAATCTTGTCCCATTACATAACACAAATTTAGGGTCTATGTTTCACAAGAACATTAATGGTGCTCCTTTTTTAAGCTTTAAAATATGGGGTGGCAAGCCATCTATAGCAATGAAGTACAAGTACTCTTGTTGGTATATTATGTGTGTCTCCTTCAACCTCATCAAAAGACAATAAATGGTGTTGTTTTCCCGGATAATTATCGATAATCATGTCATTAATTTTTTCAGCAACTTCATGTTTTGGAGTCAATACTCTCTGAACCATATAAGAAATTGCGATTGAGGAAATGTTTCTTGTATAAGTTTTTGTATTAAACTCACTCATTCCCATGGTATTGCTAGTTAATGGAGTATTTTCACCATTTTTTTATTAGCAATAAATAAATAAAATAAAATGAGGCACTTTAAGGGTGTCCCAACCCTTATACAAATAATCCCAACACAAGCTTCTTATCACCCAACCAACTGGGGATCTAACAGACATTACAACACATCAACAATATTATCATACGATAATAAGATACAAGAGCACATCAATATACAATTACATCAACCCTCCAAAGGAACACATTCTCAAGACAAGACACAAAAGTCCAACAACTAAACTCAGTCTTTGTCAGCAAACAGAAGTAAACCAAACACCCAAGCGCCAAACCCATCAAACCGACCATGCGATGAGGATATAGAAGTCAAAAATCCTGCACAAAACACCCCACGTCTTCCAAATCTGGACAAATCGTTGAACAAGAATCATCAAACATCAGCCTCTTAAATATCTCATATAACATAAAAGTTTCAAACACCAATCCGAGTAGGATAAATCAACCAATCTTTCCTTTACCATAACCCAAGACCAAAATTGGAGTATTTTCACCATTTCATCAAGAATTTTAGGTTCAATCCTGTCTCCGATGTGCTTGAGATATTCTACAAAATTGTGATCTTGTAATGATCGTATGTTTTGTTGTAAATGCAACACCTTTGTGTTACTTCATAAAGAAGATTTTACAATACATGCATAAATCATTTCTATCTTTGTACTTTTTTGAACGATTAACAATACCTGACAAAAATCTCCTCCTACTATTATCACTTTTACCTCAAATGGAACATCACAACTAGAATCTCCTTTAATGATCGATCTTATGTCTTCAAAGCATATATGTTAGTCATGGGTGTTTCATCACAAATAATTGTTTTTGTTTCTCTTAGTAGCTTTGCAAGATCAGATTATTTGCTTATTGAATAAAAGAAACTAAAGAATGTCAAATTCGACCACTAGGTAATAATGTTGATGCTATACTAAGAAGTTTGTTGCTAAAATAATTTTTCTTTATGCAATTTATGCACAGTAAAATAATGTTTTACTAGTTTCTCTTTGTCCATCCACAAAAAATACTTAATAATATTAAAAATCCAAAAAAAAATACTTAATAATATTAAAAACTGTCAAATGATCAATGTTTAACGCTAAAAAAAAATCATGGAATGTTATATATATTCAATCATATCTATTCAAAATCTACCACAACATAGCACAGTTACAAAACTGAAAAGTGTATCTGCATTACAATATTAAAAGTATTTAGTCTCGTACATGATCATGAGTAGCAATATGTACTAAAAAGTTAGTTTGAGTCCCAGAGTCTTCACTGTAAGTCTTCACATAAATAATATATATCATCCACATAAAATCATTTTTAAGATTACTAACTAAAATATATTTGCTTCATCTTAATTTGACCACAGATTAGCTTCCTGCTATGTGCATGTCACTTTATTTGTATAGTGTTTTCTAAGTTTTTTAATTGCTAGGTATGTTTTTTATATAATGAATGAACCCATTTAATTTATTCCTTTTTATCAATAAAAAAAATCTTAGCTTTTCCGCACGTCCTATTTTTTTTTTTTTTTTTAAAAAAAAAAATTTTTAATTTTTTTTATTATTTTTTTACTTTTTTTTTTTTTTTTTTTTTATTAAAAAAAAAAAATTTTGTTTTTTCCTACTTTCTTTTTTTTTTTTTTTTTTGAAAAAAAGCATATTGTAAATCTTGTAATAAATTTATGCGACTGTCCTTTAATATTGTTCTAGAAACGAAAAGGTGATCAGTGGTGGTAAATTTTCATTCAACGTATTTATTAAATCCTAAATCACAAAAATATCTCATATGATTTTTTTCCAGCATTTTATTTATAATTTTTAAAATACTTATGAAGTGGGGTAATTCTCTATCTAGTACCATTTACACTTTTATTTTCCCCATCTAGCACCCTTTTGTTTATATATTTTCCTATCTAACATCTTTTTGTTTTTATTTCCCTATCTAACACCATTTTATTTTTTATTTTCCTATCTAACACCATTTTAAAAATAAATAAATAAATAAATAATTAATTAATTAAAAAAAATTGATAATTTTAATTTTGAATGCATTAAAAAATAAATATTTTTAATGTTTAAAATAGTTAGAAATATAATTAATGAATAAAGAAATGAGTTTTTACAAAATAAAAATAAAA
>Ga0123342_1003075_pt1 | contig 27152 bp, 13 predicted proteins | sample Turbeawhitnodule_FD_89960 | JGI IMG/M metagenome (GOLD analysis project Ga0123342, IMG submission 89960) | Root nodule microbial communities of legume samples collected from Mexico - Turtle bean Mexico white nodule | ecosystem: Host-associated > Plants > Roots > Nodule | place: Mexico: Nepantla...
AAAACAAATAACAAAACCACACAACCCCAGCCCCCCCCCCCCCCCCCCCCCCCCCCCCCCCCCACACACACACACCATATATAATTGAAAAATATATCATACCGTTTCTTGCACAGTTTTAAGTGACAAGTCCGTTGCAATGAATTTGTTAGGAGCTGGAAGATGCATATTTTCATCAGCAGAAGAAGCCATCCACCCCTGAAAATACAACCATTATCAGGTCTATCAAGTTTCATCTTTTCATAACAATTTCAACATATCACTGAAAATAGACTCATAGTAAATTCCATGGGAAAAACAAAAAAATTATCCAAATGAACAAGCCAGTACAAAAGTCATACATTACTGTTCATATAAGCACATACCTGAATAGCTGAGCCAGTAATCTTTTCAAGGGAATACGCAGTTCCATACCATGGCTCCACCTTATCAGTAAGCCCTTCAAAATTTTTAGATTCCCAAAAAATTCTGCTCGAGAATGAGTTATAGGTTAAATTTAATAACTAAGTCACACCCTACTGAGACAGTATCTCAAACACTTTAATCAGTTTTTTCTTTGTTGAGTAAAATAACAGCTTAGGAGAATTGATCTGATCCTTCACATCCTTCATATAAATAAATTTACAGACTTGATTTTAGTACACCTACCGAACGTTGTCCGGAGAAAGCTGATTTAGTACCATATGGATAACATTTGGGCTAAACTTAAAAGGCAAGGATGATCCTGTCAGCCAATCTTTCACAGGATAAAACTGTAAAATAACAGGTCCGTTAATAATATGATTTCCATCAAAAAGCTCCCCTGCAATTTTTTTTTACTTAGAAAGAGAAATATACCTGCATATTTGATGCAATATCAACAACATAATCACCGGGAGGAATTTTGTCCTGATAATGAAACTTGGTCTCACAAACTGCAGAAAGCTTCATCAACATAGAAAAATCCATTAGATGTAGTTTAGACCATGTGTGGAAACAATAAAAGAAAAGAAATGGATACCAAAGTTAATGTAGTTCAATAGTTTACCTATGGGAAACTATAGCCCTACTACCCACAGGTGAAGCATAGACAAAATTCAGTCATCAATGAAGATTGCAATTGTACGATCACATTTGTCCTTGCTTTTCTTTAACTTACATGTTACTTTCAAGCTAAATTTAAAAAATGAGCTTTTAACTTATGTTGAAGCTGTCTGAATATTTTTCATTTTTTCACTTAAAAGTTGAGTTAAAAGTTGTTTGTTCACTTTTTAGGCTACATCCATACCTCTTCAAAAATCCATTCGCAAACACCAGACTGCTGTAGAAGCTCAATGTATTTGAACAACAACCCAATGATATCTTCTATGTGCTCTAGAAATAAATAAATAAAGAAGGTAAAAATGAGTTCACAGAATCAACAAAACTACAGATAACAAACCTTGAATTTAGTAAAATTAGTAGCAGTAGTAGTAAATTTAACAATTGCATAACTGCAATGAAGAGAACGTGCACAAGTTAACACAATAAAACTTTTTAAAAGAGGAGATATTGTGCAACAAACAAGAAAACCATGGAGGAGAGGGAAAGAGAAAGCTAACCATGACCAGAATCAGTAAGATCAATTACAACTGTAAAGAAAGCAAACTCCAAGCTCCAATCTGATTCGCCGGCAGACAAGCCCGTAGCCCACCCTGCAAATGGAATTTTTTTTCTAAGCGGTAAAATGATAAATTTATAGCATGTAGGGACACATGTATAAGCATGTATCAGAAAATCATTGATTCAAACTCCAGATAATCATATGCAAATCAATGATGAAGGTAAAGAAATCCAAAAGGTTTAAGTACAGTGGGTCTTCAATCAGCTCCAATTCCATGTAAAAAGAAAGGGACTGAGTGAGAAAGGAGGTGTAAGAGAAAAATGTTTTATTCTGCAAACAAACTCAACTATTTGGCTCAAATAACTATATCAATATACACTGCAAATAGATTTGCATTGCACTTGCACATAATACAACTTTGAAGCCTAAAACACAAAATTACAAGACAATCCATTATTCTGAACTGAACAACAGTGTAAATTTCACATTTTGCAATATAAAGTTCAAAGTCATACAAGCCATTGTTAAACCTCCCACCAAAAACGTATATACTAGATTGGAAAGAAAGAATAGAAATTAATATTCTGCTAAAACAGAAAAGGTGAAGGTAGTTTATACAAATAGGAAACAAATATAGACAGGTTTGAGTTTCAGAAACTATTGGGTAAGGCAAGACTTACACAAGTCTCAAGAGGGCAGGATTCTTGAAAGACCTGAAAGAAACTGAGTTATAACTCATTCTTCTTCACATATGTAATTCTTTCTCCTTCAATGAAGGAGAGTTCTTGTAATTAAAGTCTACTCTTCTCCATTCTATCAACCAGTTCCTCTCAACCATCTTCCAAAATTGCATTTTTGCTTGTGCAACATTCTTGTCACCATTTGTGAGTGTATCTTCTGTTGGACAATGTTATTGGTTAGTTATATGGTTAAAACTGTCAGTTCTGTTCTATTTTAGTGTAACCATCCAGCACTATTAGTGGTACATGGATAACAGTGACTGACCCTTTTAATGGATCTAAAACTTGGAGTCAACTGCAGAGTCCCATGTACCATTAAGTCTTTGAATGCAAGTTGTGTCCAAAGCTGGTTTTGTAGGATTGAGTTAGGCCTAAACCCATTTTTCTAAGATGGTCTATCGTTAGTCTTGTGAATCTAAAGGTTGATTGGAACAGTGTCAACCTGTGCACAGATCATGGACTAGAGTGGGTTGTGACCAAAATTCCTGTCCCCATTCAAAACCAGCTTTTACACAATTGAAATCAGAGAGTAGTTTAGAGAAGCAAACATTCTAAAAGTGAGTAAAATATTTTCATTAATATAGGGAAGACCTAAGGGTGAGTCTTGGTGCGAGTATTAGAAAATGCTACTGATTAGTTATTGTCAATTCTGTTTTGTTTTAGTGTAACTGTTTGTGTTGCAGTTACTGTTTGTTTCCTATGTGGTTAGTGTAACTGTTTTAGAATCATAACTAACTTTTCTTGTAACTGAACTCTGTATATGTAGCTTTCTGTAAACAGTTTCTGATTCTTCTTTTATCTTTGTTTGTTACCTAATAAAATCAGGGTATCAGTGTTTGCTATCACACTTAGGAAAACATATTCGGTCTTCTTTTCTCAAAAGAACTTAAGCATGGTTCAATTCTGTCTTTTCTACAATTCATTGGGTTCAAAGTGGAGTAACATCCTTTGGGTTTCTTTATTTTGTCACTTTTATTGATGAATATTCTCGTTGAACTTACGTTTCCTTATGAAATCTGAACTTTTAAATATTTTTGTGTCTTTACTTAATGAAATTGAAAACCAATTTGGTCATGTAGTCAAGATCTTAAGGAGTGGTAATTCCAAAGAATACTTTTCTACTAGTTTTTCCACTCTTTTAAATTCACATAGTATTTTACACTTGTCCACTTGTCCTTATGCACCTCAACAAAATAGTATAGCAGAGAGAAAGAATAGACACTTAGTTGAAATTGTTCGTACCTTATTGCTTGGTGCTAATCTACCTATCCATCATAGGGGTGATATCATTCTAACTACATGTTATCTTATTAATAGAATGCACTATCCTTCTTTGGACAATAAAGTTCCATATTCCATTGAAATAAACCTCTATGTTCCATTTCTCCTGAAATTTTTGGTTGTTTTGTGCATGATGTGTGTTGAGGTTGGGACAAACTCTCAACTAGAGCTATCAAATGTGTCTTAGGATATTCTTGTCTTCAAAAAGGGTATTGATGTTATTTCCCTGACATTAGAAACTATTGCATGTCTGTAAGTGTCAACATTTTTTGAAGAAACTCCTTTCTTCTCTTCCTCCACACAAGATGTTAACTTTGTCCAACGGGTCTTGCCTATGCCTTTAAAGCCCTTTGTGTACTCTATTCCAAACATTGTTCCATTTTTTCCAATCATCCAAATTCCTCTCATCAGTCCAGCTCACCTACACCATCAACCCCTCCTCTTATGACCTAGCAATGACAAGCTCAAATGACTAGTCCAATACCACAAGGCAAATCCTCTTCCTCAAGTCCTTCATCATCATTCAATAGTACATCTCTCCTGATAATGAAGATTACAGTTGGCCTATTGCCATTCGCAAAGGTACTCGCTCTACACGCAATCTTCTTCCTATTTACAATTTTATAAGCTATCATCATTTGTCTCCTTTCTATTGTTCTTTTATCTCCTCTGTATCTTCAGTTACCATTCCTTAAAATGTGAAAGAGGCATTTGATCATCTTGGATGGTAACAAGCCATGACGTTGAAATGCAGGCTCTTGGACATAATAGTACATGGGACCTAGTTCCTTTTCTACCTGAATAGAAGGTTGTCAGTTGTCGTTGGGTTTACGCCATTAAGGTTGGGCCGATTGGTGAAGTTGATCATCGTTACTAGACCTGGTCTATCTTCACAGTTGGTGTTATTAATTAATTTATGTAAAATCTTTGTATTGATCTTTGGAATGCGATCGTCCAGATTGTAAGGTACCTCAAAAAAGGTTTAGAACAAGGTCTGTTGTACAAAGATAAAGGGGATACCCAGAACTCTAGGTATTGTGATGTTGATTAGGCAGAACCTCTTATGGATAGACGCTCCACTACAGGGTATTGTGTTTTCACTGGAGGTAACATTATTTCTTGGAAAAACAAGAAACAAAATGTGGTAGCTTAATCTACCATTGGAGATGAATATAAGGCAATGGCTTCTCTCACTTGTGAACTTATGTGAGAGAAACAATTTCTTCGAGAATTAAAATTGTGAGATAAAACCAATGAAAATGTATTGTGATAATCAAGTACCTCTCGACATTGGCTCCAACCCTGTATTCCATGAAAGGACCAAACACATAGAACTTGGATTGTCATTTTATTCAAGAGATATAGTCCAAAGTTTATACTAAGTTTGTTGGATCCAATGATCAACTTGTAGATGTGTTAACAAAATCCCTAAGAGGACCACAAATTCCATTTATATGTTCCAAGCTTGGCACATACAATATGCTCTAGCTTTGTTAGTAAGAATTGTTAGTTTATAGTTGTCAATTGTTTGCTTTTTTTGTTAGTGTGCAACTATCCAGTTGTTTGTTTGTTTGTTAGTGTACAGTTGTCGAGCTGCTTGCTCGTATGTTAATGTATAGGTGTCTAGTTGAGAATTGCTAGTTACAGCTGTCCAGATGTTTGCCTGTATATTAGTGTATAGATGGCCATAGTAATATTCATATTAGCTAAAAATGCTACGAGGTAGCACACAGCTATTCAACTATGCAAACACTATAAATACTTGTAATATTCATTTCATTGATTGTTGGACAATTAATAAAATTTCTCTCGTTAAGTTTCTCTAATAAGCTTAAGGGGAAGTATTAGAATAATTTATCTTGATTGCATAACTTAGCATGTTTAGATAGGTTAAGTAGTTTGTCCTGAAAAGTTGTTTAGGTTATTAGCATTAGTTACCTAGATATAGCCTTTTCCCTGTACCTCTTGGTATTCTTGATGTAATTTTATTCTATAAATAATATGGTTCAACTAAGAGATGATCAATCTCTTAAGCCTTTTTTATCATATTTCCAGTCTTATATCTTACTAACTTAATCAAGAAAATAAAAGTCTTGAAACTCCTTTCATTTACTTTCTCATTCCACAATAAAGGAGGAAGTTTAACCCTGCATGTAATTCTTCAATGGGAAAAGCATTGGCTTCCTTTTTTTAAATGGTCATGGTATCCTTGACCAAGGATCCATAATCCATGGAGACAAACCGAGATAAGTAGTCTTCCAATTAAGTTTAGTCATCGTAATAGTAGTAGCAGAAAAGAAAGGAGCAAAAATAGGAAAAGTCATTCCAGAGACAAAGGGAGATAAACATAATTGAAGACATACGAAAAAACCCTAAGCTGTGAGGAGACAAACTTGACCAACAAGTTTGTCAAAATAGGTAGCCAAAGGTAGAAACTTGACCAAAAGACACCAACAAGATGAATGGCAGTGATCGGATGTGTTTTTGACATCACAAAGGCAATGTATGGGACACACACGATAGGTGACAAGCTGACAAAGATCGGCGTGTCTCAAACCTTTTGATCATGCAACCATCGAGGTTTGGCTGTAGTGGTCCAGTGACAGGAGAAGATAGACTAGCCTCTTAACACCAACTTGAATTTAGATGAAAAACAAAATTAGTGAGTTGTTGTGCTTAGCTAATGTATATTATATATACATATATTATATATATATATATAGAGAGAGAGAGAGATGAAAAGTGAAAAATACAATACAGGGAAAAGTTATATATCCTATAACATAAAAACCTTAGGCTAGGTACATACCCCCAAAAAGCAGTTTTATGAAAGTGGTACAATACAATAATAATCATAATTTTAACAATGAGAAATAGTGTGATCTATTACAAAGTAGTTTAGAACTAATTCAATCCTACAAAACAGACTAGTAAGGTAAATATTGTCCCAACTTATATACCGTATTTTAACACTATTTCTAGTTGATGTGAGACTTCGTTTTTTCTGAATATGCCCCATCACGTTCAGCACTATTGGGCTTGGTACATGGATAACATGGTGAGTGACCCTTTTAAAATTGCAGAGTCCCATGAACCATCAAGTCTTTGAATGCAAGTTGCATCCAAAGCCAGTTTTGTAGGATTAAGTTAGGCCTAAACCCATTTTCAAAGATGATCTATCATTAGTCTTGTCAAGCTAAAGGTTGTTGGAATGGTATTAACTTGTGCATAGATCATGACCTAGAGTGGGTTGTGAAAAAAATTCCAGTTGCCATCCTACATAAATCTGCTTCAAAACCAGTTTCTACACAATATAAATCAGAAAGTAGTGCAGAGAAACTAACATTCTGAAATATGAGCATTTAAACTATTTTCATTAACATAGCAAGACTTAAGAGTCTTGGTGCAATACTGAGCGGCTGCTTGTTGGAGGTTGAGTTCAAATACTACAAAATGCTTGCAAAGGCAAGACTTCGGACATCTACCCTCACTAGGCGGACCTGTTTGGTGGGATCCTCATGTAATGTACTAGGTCACCCCTTTTACTCAAGATTATGTTCTAAATCCCTGATAGTGGCCCATTGCGGCCAGTTCCAAAAACACTACCAAGTATATTGCGAGATAGCCGCTATTTTTATTTTTTTTATACAGTTTATATATAATGGGTACCACATATACATATAAAAAGTCATAGGTGTCATAAATAAAACATAAAAGTAATACCAATAGAAGTCAAAAACAAGTTTCCTACATAGTAATGATCGTTGTCCACTTATTCCAAGTCTCTTTTACCATTTTCACTATTATTAATACATGTGTAGTTTTCATATTTGGAAACTTAAGTCCCAAAAGTAGCCCTCCAAGAAAGCCCTAATGTCTCTGTTTGGGGTTTTTTTTGGAATCAACACATGACAGCACTACATTGCCCGCTACCACTACCATTCAGCCTGCTATTTGGCCTTCTATGGCTCTTACACTAACCACTCCAATACAGCAGCCCCTGTAGCAGGAAGTGGTCGCTCTGCATTTTTATAATGATGCTACTTAAAACCCAGGCAACATCTCATAATATAGAAGAATCGGATTTCATATGAAGTAGACAATACCCAAAAACTAATAATGACAGATGGAGAGTACCCACCCAATTTTTTCAAGATGTAATATAAAGACCCTTCTCCTTCATGACCAATGAGATGGCCAAGATACCTGCTTGGCCCTTCAGTGTAATGATGAATTTCAGGGGTTACTGGCCATACAATTCTCAATTTGTGACCTTGCTTTATTGGGACAGTTTTGACAAGAATCTGAAATAGAAACCCAAAATAAGAAATAGATTACATATGGTGAAGAAAATAGTTAGTTTTTGCCATTAAGATATAGTAAAACTGCACCTGCAAATGCTCTGATTTGCATGGCTGACCACAAGGATGGAAACAACTTTTGCTGGTGTTTCTAATATCCTGGAACTTTTCTTCTACAAGGTTTTGAATTTTATCAAGGGTTTCTGAAAATATCCATGCACAAATAATTGGATTGTTGCCATTCAAAAAATATAAAAAATAATTCAACTGACATATTGTAAACAAAATATATGTTACCATTTGTGTATATAACTAGATGCATTAAATTGGCAGAATAGTTTTCATCATAAAACTTGAGAAGCTCCTTCCTTGTGTCTAATCCTTTTGCTTTAGGCTTAACTTCCAAAGTGTCCCAGTTCCCTACAAATTAGAGCACTGCAGTAATGATTATGATGAAAAGTATACTGCAACAATGATAGCTATTGCAGATATTCCACTTCATTTGGACAAACATATTTCTTTTAAAACAAATTACAATTAAGCATAGTTTTAAGCATTAATCACCAGATTTATTTAGGTTCAGAATCAAATCAATGACATGATACTAATGCACATAACATGAAATTCATAATTATTCAAAAAAACACAAATTGGCAGGTGGAACTTTATTACTTTTTAAAATAAATTCCAGGGAAATTATAAGTAAATATCTTCCAATTGGCTCAGAAGTCAGCAGCTATCGATGTGATAAAAGAAAAGACAGAGATCCAAAAATATCTAAAATCATAGTCTGCTGTCTTCGTATCCAAAATATAGCCATGACATTCTCAATGTACTTCAAAGAAGTTTGTAGCAAAATACTCCGTTGAGTTTATCCTAGTAGTAGACAAATTTATTTGAATTTTAGTACACAATAATGCATTTAAGCAAATAGAATTACAAAGATTCTCATTATTAGTTCTTTGGCAAAACAATCCAACCACAAGCAGGATGGTGCAAAAGTTCAAAGTTCAATTGTACGAGTTTAAAAACAAAAAGAAATTAAATAACCACTGACCTGTGCTAAACTTATGATATGGATGATCTTCGTCACTGAGATGCTTCTGAAGCTGTATAGATTGCAATGTTTCAGGGGGAAGGGGGAGACCAAGAGAGATTAGGAACATTTCTCCATAAGAGGCTTAAAAACACAATTTGCAGTGCCAGTAAAGCACCCAATGATCCAACTACATATTTGAAGAGAAACGGCTAGTATATGAGGAGGACAAACAAATTGGGAAAGGAAGAAAAATGGATGAACAGCAAAGGCAACAAATTAGTCCAACCTCTTTGAATAACAAATAAATTATGAATCTACTCTTTGGTTAGTAAATAAGGTTATTAAGACTAGTCAATCCTAGGTTGAGATTTGAGAGACAAGGTAGACAATACCACTGCCCTTTCCTCAACTTTGCTATCAATCTAATTCAGCAAGAGAAGCAACCAACTATTTTCATGAGACCCTGGCCTCAAGCATCAGTTACCAAAATGCTTTCAATGTTTCATCACTCTAAAAGCACCATAAGTAAAAGCCACACTACACATGGAAAATGGAAGAAAAAAGACGACACTTGCTATTCCAACAAGTGATCCTTAAAGTAAAAATATAAGAAAAAAAATTATAACTGATGATAGACTTCCCTACACATTCTGACCTGGGAATTCTAAATAGTGCAGCACAAATGAAGTGACACATGAGGTGTATGCACATAGATGATACCTGTACTGGATAACCATGTTTAGCACCACATTGCAATAAATGAGGTACTTACAGCTTTGAAATGTAATCTACATCATTTTAGACCAATTTAACAGTTGTAAAGAGCTACATGGATACAGGAAATGCCTTGAATATCATAGTTATCAATGTTGGATAGTTGCATCTAGCCAACCCAAAAAATGTTATAGCAGTATCACACTATGTAGGATGGCTGCTATTCTGAATTTTTATATATACATAAATGTTTTTGGTATTATATACATAAATGTTGTAACATATACATGAATGCTCTAAAATTAAGGGGGGTGTTACTCAAAATTCATAATGTATTCATAATTTACAGTAAAAGGTCATACGTTTTTAAGCCACATATACAATAAAAGTCATGAAAAAACACCAAATCTGAAAGACACTAATATTTCAAAATGCAACATATCTTAAATATCAATAAAAGGTGAGTGTGAGTGTTGCACAGAGAAGAGAACAGAGGTTGGGAGTTCAAAGTTCAGAACAACCATAGTTTACAGAGACAAAAAATGGTTGGGTGTGAGTTCAGAAGTACTTGAAACTACATGCTATAAGGGAACTTTTTTAAATTCTGAAGAGTAGGAAAATCTCAACTTTGCCTCTAACCCACCCCACACCCCCTGTAAAGAAGGATGCTGTGTAAAACATAGCACATACCTGGTTAATTCTCCATCCATCAGATAGTAAATTCTTCTGGTTTTCTGCAAAAAAGAAAGCAGATGAACAGTATACCAATAAGAAAGAAGGAAATAAAACAAAATAGATCAAATAATGACAAAAGATAAGCTAACCAGAGTCAACAGCTTTAATTTCCCTCATGGTGGCATCAGGAGACATCAATGGTTTAGTGAAGAACTGAGCAAATCTGGAAGATAAACTATACTGAGCTAGAACTTTTATTAGGGATTAAAGAGGAAACAATAAAAAGCAGGATGTACCTGTCCAGAGCCTCTTCAAAGCCGTCTGTGTTAACTTCAAAATGATAGTTGGTTTGTTCAGAACTTGTAAAAGCATTGGTGCTTCCTCCATGCTGCATCAGAAAGGCAGACGACAGCCATGAAACCAAAAAAAGTCATTAGAAAAAAATTTAAGAATATTTAAAAATAAATAATAAATCTATGGAATTGCTCCAGCTCTCTAAACCCCAATTGATATTGATGTTTGATACAATATAGAAAGAAATAGAAACTCTTAACCATTCTTAAAATACAATATGCATCTGCATAGATACTGGCAGAGTGGGAGGCCAGATGCATGAAACTAAAAACATAACATAATTTAAGCTCAAAAAATGCAGTAATGAGTAATCATAAAGTCTTATAGAGATTTCCCTTGATTTCATTCCTTTTTCCCTTCTCCCAAAAAGCCCTTGGGAAAACTTGAGAGCTCCGACCGCTTCACCAGAAGAACCAAAAAAACAGGTCTTAAATCATAAACCCTCTAAGTTTAAAAACAAGGCAAATTCATTATGTGGTTGAATAAATATAGCCCAGACATGACAAAGAATCATTTTTAAAAGGTAATCATTTTGTCCTACAAATATGTCCCTTATATTATAACATGTAAAGAGGAAACACCTATGTTTCTTAAAGCTATGCTCACCTGTCAAGAAAATAGAATACAGATATTTAAAATATCAAGTTAATTTAACCAATAAATTATAATTATCAATTTTTAAGTGTTGAAAGTTGAAATATCCCATTAGTTGGTCAGTGATTCTAAGAGGTCTAGATGATTTTCTTATCAAATAATGTGAACAAAACACATATACATACTTTCAAGGCATCAACAAATTTTAGAAGTAAGGACTGCATTGAATTTCAGTAAAAGAGCAAAGTATTTTACTGAATTTAAAGTTTATGTTTTTCATTTTACAGGAAGTTTGTTGTTTAATACTATTTGAGGGCTAGAATTCCTTTTGAGTTCATTCTGGATATCCGCAAATTTTCCCTCTAATTAAAATTTTGTTGCTAGTCTGTTAGTATCTGCAATTTTTCCCACACACCCACCTCCCCTTTCAGAGCTTCTGATTTCTAAAAGCATAATAGAAGAACTGTATTTGATTATTTTGCAATCTCTCCTAATTACAAACTGCATATTTGCAGTAAATAATTTGTATTTGATTTGAATATTTTGTGATTATTTTCAGTTTCCTACTTTCCTGGAATTAGATGTTGTAAATCATGTTACAAATACTCAATCATGCTAACGGTCCACAAGAAATTCAGACTTTGTTTCTCCCTATTCAAATAATGCTTTTCACAAAATTTCAACAGTGACCGACATTCCATAAGTACCAATAAGATTAGGAATAAGGATATATGTAAACTACCATTAAATATTCTCTTCAAGGCAGGAAAATAACATGGAATGTTAAACATGTTAAAGGAGCAGACATCACGATACCTCAGTAATATACTTGGAGTAGCTATCTTCAACTGGGTATTTTTCACTCGCATAAAACAGCATGTGCTCTGTCAACCAAAAACACAAAAGTAACCAGAATAAAATTCTTGAAATGAATAAGCCAGAAAAAATGAAAAACGAAATAGGTAAATTTCCAGCACCAAACCCATTAGTTATTAAAATATAGTTTGGTATAAATAAAAATTCCAGATGCTAGAATCTAGTATCTTATTTGTCTTTGTTCCTAAAAGCAGTGCATAATGTTCTATATCTCGAAGTATCAACTCAAACATCACAAGTAGCAAGTGCTCCAACAATTAGCTCCTCTTTTTTATGTATATAGTCTATCTTATATGGATTGCATAACGTGCTTTGCACTATCACACATGTACCCACTCAAATCCTCTATCTCCTTTCCCTCTCCTGTAATACAATACTAGATGTGACACAGTTTTAAATAAATTGTCGCAGTTTCATCATGTTCCCAGACAAATGTGGCCGATTATGAAGATTGGCTCAGCAAAATCTTATCTAAAGGTTCCTAGATCGTCTAATTGTGCTAGACCATCCATTCTTGATATGCAGGGAGTCCTCAACATAATGGTCTAGCTGAGAGATTCAATAGGGGACCATTCAGGAAAGAGTGAGGTGCTTCTTGTTGAGTGTTGGAGTTCCAAAGCTGTTTTGGGCTGAAACTGTAACTACTGCAGCCAATCCAATCACAGCGCTGGAGATGAAGACTCCGAGGAAATCTAGTCAGGACATTCTCCCAACTTTAAAAACCTAAGAATCTCCAATTGTGTTGTCTATGCTCACATGAGGCAAGGAAAATTGGATGCATGTGTTGTTAAGTGCATGTTTCTAGGCTATCCAAAAGGTGTAAAAGGATATCATCTATGGTGTCTAGAGCCAAGATTCAAGAAATGTATCATCAGATTGAAAGTCGTCTTCAATAAAATTGAGATGGCCCATAAGCCAAAAGTTTCAAAATGTGAGTTTGGGAGTAGCCATGATACTGAGAAGGCTAACATTGAGGTGGAGTTTGGCAAAGAAAAAGCATCTAGTTCCCTACACGATGATGCGTATTACGATCTGGTAAATGACAAACAAGAAGCTTTTAATGAAGATAGATGATATGATTATTACATGCTTGCTAGAGATAGAACAAGGATAAGAGCTCCAAAGAGGTATGAATATGAAGAACTTATTGCATACTCCTTAGTAGTTGCAAGTGAGGTGTTAGAAGATGAAACTTCTATTGTATCCTTTGCATTAGCAAGTAAGGAGAAGACTCAATGGTTAGACGCCACAAATGAGGAGATGAAGTCACTTCATTTGAACAATACCTGGACTCTTGTTTGTAGACTTGTGGGTTCTAGGTTGGTTAGTTGTAAATGGATTTCCAAACATAAAGATGGTAATCTAGAAACTGGTCAACAAAAATTCAAAGGCGAGATTGGTGGCTAGGGCTTTATTTAGAGGAAAAGAGTCGATTATAATGATGTGTTCTCTCATGTATTAAAGCACAAATTCATTAGAAAGTTGTTAGTCCCGATTGTTGAGCTTAACCTTGAGCTGGAATAGATGCATGTTAAGATTGCATTTCTATATGGAAACTTAGAAGAGACCATCTACACGAAGCAACCAAAAGGATTTGAGGTAGGAGACAAGAAGGATTATGTTTGTAAGTTAAAAAGATCCTTGTATGGTCTGAAACAATCCCCACGGCAATTGAACAAGCCTTTTAATGCGTTCATTGCAAGAATTGGCTTTGAATGTAGCAAGTATGATGTTTGCGTCTACTTCAAGTTTCTAGAGCAAAAGGTCATCTCATAGTATTGTTGTTGTATGTCAATGACATTCTAATAGCAAGCAATAGTAAGCCTGAAGTTCAGAAGGTTAAAGCTAAGCTAAATAGCAAGTTTGAGATGAGGGATCTTGGAGCTACTAAGAATATTTTGAGGATTGAGATCATTAGACGACGAGATTTGAAGTGTCTACATTTGTCCCAGAAGACCTATCTCAAAAAAATCCTTGAGAAGTATAGTAGGACAAACTTAAAATCTAAATCCACACCTCTTGCATCTTACTATAAGCTAAGCGATGAACATTCACCTAAAAAGTGGAGGAACAACATTATATGGACAGTACTCCATAATCCAATATAGTTGGTTTTGTTACGTATGCGATGATTTGCACACACCCTATAGCCTATGTTGTGAGCATTATTAGCATGTTCATGTCAAATCCTTGGCGAGCTCATTAGCAAGCTCTTAAGTGGATTCTTTGGATTGAAGGGATAGCTTGGAAGGGTTCTAGTTTATGATGAAGATAGAAAGTTTGTGATTCTCCCATAGAAGGATTTGCTGAGTAGGACTTTGTTGGGTGTTTGGACACCAGAAAGTCTCTCATGGGCTATGTGTTAATTGCTTATGGTACTGCCATCAACTGGAAAGCCAATCTACATAAGGTATTGGCTTTGTCAATGTCAACCATTAAAACAGAGTACATTATCATGACAAAAGTAGTGAAGGAACCCTTATGGCTGAAGGGTTTAGCCAAAGAGCTAAAGGTGCAAGACCAAATTAACACGGTCTACTGTGATAATAATCATGCAGTACAGTTGTCCAAGAACCAAGTCTACGATGAAAGAACTAAACACATTGAAGTGAAGTTGCATTTCATAAGAGAGAAGATTACACGAGGATGCGTGAAGGTGATAGATGTCTCAACATATCATAATCCCTCTGATATAATTACAAAGGTTCTATCAAGTAGCTCCATTGCTTGGATTTGATCCAGCAAATTGGTGATTAAGCCCGTAATGAGTTTAAGAGCAATTAGTGACTCTCGCTCAGAAGATTTGTGTTGAACCAAGGTGGAGATTTGTAAAGATGACTAAATATAATCTTGTCTAAAGGTTCCTAGATTGTCTAATTGTTTTATATCATCCATTGTTGATATGCAGCTTTTATCATGTGTGGTGGATATTCTCAGTAGACAGTTTAGTCTCTAAAGGACTATCAAGACTTGAACTGTCTAATGCAACTGTCTAAGTAACTAACCAATTCTGTAAAGTGAAACACTGTTCACATATTAGTTTAGGCACGTTTCACATGTGTTAGTTATAAAGGGGGTATTGTTGTATAAACAGGACCTTTGTATCAGTTAAGGTTAAAAACGTTAGTTATACTTAAAATGAGAGTTTGCTGAGAGAAACATAATCTCATATTATAGTGAATTCCTCCATGGACGTAGATTAAAATTTGTTAAAAGTTGTTTTCTACTGTTTGCCTTCGACCTATTAGATTTGTGGGTTTATATGTTATCGTTCTTTGTTCGTATGATAGATGTGTGGTATATGCATCTGGAGTAAATGTGTCCCTGGCACCGATGTTGCCGCAATTGCAGTAGCGGAAACTCAAAAGGCCTTAACATTGCGGCCAAAAGCATGCTCAGGAACCAGTTTTAAAATCATTATAGACTACAATTGAGGCACATCAAACTTCAAACAAGGAATCCTCTTCAGACTCGTAATACATCGACCAGAATCCTACAGAAATCGAAACCTATACGCGACAGAATAGAGTCAAAACTGGAAAAGGAAAAAATACCGAGGAAATGGGCGAGGCCTTCGAGGTCAGCAGGATCACTGAAGTAACCGACGCCAACGTTCATGGAAGCAGCACACTGCAACGAACAAAATCGAAGCACAGAAACGGAAGAATCATGAACTGAGCGAGTGAATTGAAACGAAAAAATAAAATCTGATCCGAATCGGAATCGGAATCGGAATCAGAGATCCAAGAGGAAGTCGACCTTATCGGTAACGGGATCGCTAATGAGGAGCACTTGGAGCGAGTTGCGAAGCACGACCCTTCTGTAATCCCTCTTGTCGATGCGAGCCTTCACAATTTCCACGTCGTCCTTCATTGCCATCTTCTCCCTCGCTCTGATTACAACCCTAACTCGTTCTTGTTCTGGTTTGGTGGCGTTGGAAGGTAATGATTGCGTGTTCTGTTCTGTTCCTTGCGCTTGAAACTCGAATTGAGATGAGTGCTGCAGAAGATTGATATTTCGCGGTGACGAGTAAAAGTAAGGAAAGACGACGACGACTCTGTTTTGTTTTGTTCTGTTCTAATTTTCCTAACTCTTATTTCGCTATTTTGTGGACTGTGGAGTGTTAGCTACAGAACAGAGTCCATTGCGATACTCGTGTTTTTGTAATGGTAATGGGTTCAGTCTATTTGTAATTTGATAAAAGAAAATATAAATAAAAGACATAAAAGAATAGATAATTATTACAATAAACGTTTTGATTTGAAGGAAATATATGTTATTTAAATTTTAAAAAATAAGATATTATAGAAAGTAGGACTGGCAAAACGGGTCGGACCACGCGGGCTAGCCAGCAAGAAATAACATAGGACGGGTTCTCCTATTTGACCCACTAACCCATTTAAGCTTGTTCCACATAACCCGCGGCCCGTGCGAACTTACGATTGGGCGGGCTGGCCCGTCAACCCGCAAGAAACCCCATATGAAATGCAATCTTGTTCCTGTGTTGTGCTATTGCTGCCCTTTCTTTCTCATCATCAAGCATTTTCAAACCCTAAGAAACTCTGTGCCACCAATTCCTCCACCGCGTGCGACTGCGACCTCCCTCCATCGTGCGCGACTGCTACCACCCTCCATCGCCAAGACCATGATCTCTGCAAGCGTCCTCCACCGCCAACACCACGATCTTTGCGAGTGTCCTCCACTGCGAACACCACCATCTCTGCAATCGTCCTCCACCGTCATCTTCCTCCAGGTTTTATCCTTTCCTCCTTAACCTTCTACCACTTTGATATAGAAACAAATTTATGTTGCTACCACTTTGATTTGATTTGTGATTTGTATTTGAAAGATGGTGAAGGGTGTGATTTGTGATTTATGTATATTATAGTCCATTTGTATAAGTTACGAGGGTCAACCCGCATGAGGGACAGGCCATGAAAATCAACCCGTATTATGTATGCGGGGCGGACCTATGCGAGGCGGGGCGGCCCGCTTTGCCACCCCTAATAGAAAGCAATAGTGATGATATAGATGTTGTCTATTGTTTTGATTAATTATATTCCAAACAATTAATTAATATTATAAATGATTGTTTCAAAATCTTAATGAAATATAACTTTATCGGTTTGTGTCGACCGAACAAATCTTTTAAACTCAACAAAAGATTAATATGCCTAAAATAGTAATTAAATATTAAGTAATGTGTTCTTAATTATGATTCAAATATTAATATGGCCCAATAATAATGGGTCCATGATAATCATATAAAAATTACAAGTTTCGAGAAAAAAAAAGTATGTCATTTTCGTACATTAATTGTACCAAACATCGAATACCGAGTATTTACTTGACCATCAAAGTACCTTTTATAGGTACCATCCCAACCAAGAGCTTGTGAAGAAGTAGAGACAAGTAACCGAGAAGTAACCAGGGTGATTCGAGGAGAAACCATTGTTTAGTGAAGTAAAGAAGGGAGGAAGATTACCGATGTAATAGTTCTCTCCATCTCTTCTGATAAAGAAACAATAGTATTTTTTTTTTCAACTAAGTGTAAATTTTTACGAATTTTTTAAATTGAAAAAAAAAATAAAAATGGATAAATAGTAAACTTTTTATATACCATAAATTAGTAAATCTCAAATATACTTAAAAAAAAAACGTATATTTCATTTACGCTTTCAATATATGATTTCAATTTCTAATATACATTTTTAACTTTTAAATTTTGTATTATGTCAGATTAAGAAAAAAAAAACGTATATTTCATATACGATTTTTACGTTTTTAATTTTTTGATATATAATAATGTATAAAATTAAGAAAAATAGAAAATTTAAAATTCGTATATTTTATATACAATTTCTACTTAAAATGGTATATGAAATATACGTTTTTAATTTTTTAATATAGAATAATATATAAAACTAAACAAATTAAAAAAAAAATAGATAAGTTTAATTTACTATTTATAACTCTTTTTTATAAATAATTAAAGAAAAATAGTTTTTTATGAAATATTTTTTTAACTAAATAAGTTTCTATAAAATATCTTTTTATTATATATAATTAAAGAATGAATGAGTTTTTAGAAAATAATTTTTTATTATATATAATTCAAATTAAATATAAGTTTTTGATCTTTAATACATTAAAATTATTTTAAATTCTTAATAAATTATAAAATTTTAATCGGAAAAAAATTTAAATGTTTAAAAAAAATATTAAAGTCTTACATTAAGTAAAAACACACAAACATGACAATTTAATTAAAAAAAACATGACAATCTAATTTAAAAATTACATAATTTTAACAACCTAAAGATGAACGAATTATCTATGAGATCATGTCCCACATGGGGCCCTTCTTCGTTGTCTCCATGGATGTCTCAGTGGAGGTGAGCTATCATCATCATTGTTTTCTTCTTTGTTGTCATCATATGGAATATCATACCCCATTTAAGACATTGTTAGCCGATAACAATACATGGTAGTGACTAGATGAAATGCGGAGGGTGGTGTCATTGTTGAAGAACCAAACATATGTGATGGACTCAGAGAAAAAACATTTCCCTGCGATGAAAAATTGGTGAGTTGATGACACTTGCTGGTAGGGAAATTGGACAGATATGTTGTGGTGGTGGTCCATAAAGTTGAATATTTGTGGAGGTTGAATGAGGGCAGATTGAAGTTGGACTTGTTTTCCAAATTGTGCTACTAACATTTGAAGAAGACCCAACATGATGAGACCCAACATGGTTGACTATCGGATGACATGTCATACTGTTGTTTAAAAAAATAATTAATGTAGAAATTTTAAAAAAATAACAATATGAAATGGGTTACAAATTGAACTTACATCATCTTGAGATGTGGCCTCTGTAGGTTGTTGAATTAATGGGGGGCTAAGTTCAAGAGGGGGTGAATTGTACTTAAGTAGATTTTCGCAAAAGTTGGTTTAGTCAATCCTGACAGAACATCAATTGATTATTTCAGATTAAAATTTTCTAAAAGAATACTGATTCAATAAAAACAACCGATTATTATTAAAAACAATTGATTAAAAATTATGGGCACACAAATTCCAAGACACAAATTTGTCAGTTTTTGTGCTTATTAACGGTAGTCCAGCTGGGGAGTTTATTCCTAGGAGAGGACTTCGTCAAGGCGATCTGCTAGCTCTGGTTTTCTTTCTTTTAGTTGCAGAAGGGTTGGCTGGAGTCTCTAGGATGTCAGAAGAGAAGAATTTGATTGATAGTCTGGAGGTTGGAAGAGATAGAGTGAAGGTGAACATGTTGCAATATGTTGATGATACTTTATTCTTTTGTGAAGCTAACACTAAAAGTATCTTTAATATCAAGGCGATCTTGCTGTGTTTTGAACTTGCTTATGGGCTTAAGGTGAATTTTTTAAAAGCAGATTGGGCGGGTTGGGGTTGGATCAGAGTTCAATTCAGCAGTTTGCGTCTATTCTTAACTGTAATGTGATGGAAACTCCCTTTGTGTACTTGGGACTACCGGTAGGTGGGTGTCATAAGCGTGGTACTTGTTGGAACGGGGTGTTAGAGAAAGTGCAGAGTAAACAATCTAGGTGGAAAGGCAAGTGCTTGTCAATGGCAGGGAGGATTTGTTTGATCAAGTTTGTTCTCTCTTCTATTCTGCTTTTCTTTATGTCATTGTTTAAATTGCCTTCTGTGGTGGCAGGCAAGTTAGTTCTGATTCAAATGAATTTTCTTTGGGGTTGGGGCTTTGAAGGAAGGAAAATTGCTTGGGGCTTCTTGGGACAAAGTGTGTGAGCCTCGTGTTGTTGGTGGTCTTGGAATCATTGATATTAGGAATTTTAACTTGGCTTTGTTAGGAAAGTGGATTTGGAGACTGGGAATGGATAAAGGAGGGTTGTGGAAAGAGATTCTTGTTTCTAAATATGGTGGGTGGAGAAGTTTGAGAGAGGGAGGTAAGGTTAGTAGGGGCTCCCTCTGGTGGAAAGATTTGAAGCATGTGTGGGATTCAGAGGGTTGGGGAAGAAGTTTTGAAGATGGGATTAAGTGGAAAGTGGGTGACGATAAGGATATCTTTTTCTGGGAGGACAGTTGGTTGAGCTATGGTGCTTTGAAGGGAGTTTTCTCGAGACTATTCTCTCTAAGTTCGGCCAAAGGGGCAAAGGTGGCTGAGCTTGGGCATTGGATTAATGATGTTTGGTTTTGGTAGTTGGATTGGCGAAGATCTTTTTTGACTGGGAGAAGGCTTTGTTGGAGCAGTTGGTTTAGAGTTTACAAGAGGTAAAATTGGTTGTGGGGGAGGCGGACATTTGGGTTTGGAAGGTTGGGGGTGTCTAACTTTCACTGTAAACTCAACCTATGTTCAGATAAGGAGGGTTCGAGGAGGGGAGTCTTCTTCGGTTTACTGTAAGTTGTGGAGGTGTAAAGCCTTGCCTTCGACTTTGGTCACTGCTTGGAGGGTGTTGGAGAATAGGGTTGCCTTTAGGGTTAATTTCGCAAGGCGCGGAGTGGTGGTAGAAAATTCTTTGTGTTGTCTGCGTGGGGAGGAGGAAGAGTCGTCCTATCACTTGTTCTTTGTTTGCAGGTTTGCTTGGTGTGTCTGGTGTTTGTGCTTCGAGTGGCTTGGAGTGTCGTCCGTAATCCACAAGGACCCTATGTCAAATTTTTCCCATTTCAGGATAAGTCGGGCTTCTGAGTCAGTTAATGATGTCTGGAGTGCAATTTGGGTTGGTAAAGTGAGCGAAATCTGGAAACATAGGAACTCGGTCATCTTCAATAGAGGTGTGACAGATGTGTCTGAAGTGTTTGCATCGGTGCAAGTAAAGGTGTGGTCTTGGATTTTTGCAAAGTCTACTTTTGCTTATTTCCCTTATTCTAGTTGGGTTCTAAATCCTTTGGCTTTAATGAGATTGATTCATTAATACTGATTAGAGTTGGTCTGGGTGTCAGTATCTTATGATGGTAGATGCTTTATTAGGTGATTGATGCCTTGTTTTTCTGTATAAGGGTTGGACCACCCGTGGAGTGGTTCCTATTTATTTATTTATTATTGTTGATAAAAAAGGAACAAATTTGTCAATCAATTTTACTTAAAAAAATATTTGAAAAAAGTGATTGATTGATTTTTTTATTATAGTATTTGAAAAAATATTAAAAGATTAAACATAAAAATAATTGATTAATTTTTGGTTATAAAATCAAAGAAAAAATATTAACAAGTTAATTTTCAAAACAACATACCCGATTTTTGTAAAAGAAATAAAATATTTCAATTTTCAAGAATCAAGTAAGAATTCACATACAATCAAGCACAATTTTCAATAAACTTTTTATTCAAATAATGCAAGTGTAAACACACATAATCAATACACAAAGATTCACATTCACAATTGTTTAGAAAACTAATTATGACCAATCGATTAATTTTAAAAACAATCGATTGATTTTTACACTAGTAAGAACAATTATGAAGGAAATTAAATTACAGTGTTAAAGAAAGCTTAAAGAACACCAAGATTTCTACTGGTTCACTCAAAACTGAGCTACATCCAGTCCCACCTCACACCAAGTTGGAATTCACTAGATTAATAATTTTTTTTACAAAAGAATATAAAAAACAGTTCTTGAACCCTACAAGACCAAACCACACACTCCAACACCTTGTTACAGCTGCGATACCCACCAAGAAACACTATATTGACACTTACAAACACATATTTAAAAACACAGAAAATAAAGGAATGAACTCACCTTTGTTATGAACCAAAAAACTCAAAAAAGGATCTCCAAATTCATATCACACTTTGAAAACCTTTAACCTCAAGTGAATGATGAAAGTTAAGCACCAAGAACACTACAAGAAAATTTGGTATTACATACAATACAATTCGTATGTAAGAGACCAAATTCATAGGTAAAACATAGTTACATACGGATTACACACACAAAAATCCGTATGTAAAACTGTTGTAGGTAACTGTTACATATGGATAAATTTGTATGCAATTGTCCATTAGATTTACATATGAATATTTTTTTCGTATGTAATATCGTCTCCTGCCAGTTTCAAATTAGGCTCCAAACAAACTAAATTGGGAGTTCATGTATCAAACATACACTCATATATAGGCACAAACAATGATAGAAAACCACAATTAAGAGAAGTCCAAATGATGAGATAACATAAACTCCAAAATACATTATTGTTTTAGTCATAATGAACTCCAAATGAAGAAATTGAAAAGGCTAAAAAGAACAAGAACAAAAGTATAATTTCACAAGACATTCTAGAGGAACTCCAAACCATCGTATATAAAACACAAGATATGAAAGGTGCAAGTAGATATACAGAGAAAATAATGTGAACTACACATTAGTCTAATTTGCAGTCTTAGAATGAGAGATTAATCATTTCTTTTAAGGCATGTCAATATTGACCGTGTGTTATATTCAACTAGTGGTTTCTCTTGGATCGCTATATCCCAGACACGTATATTGCCATCAGATGAGGCAAATGTCACTTGGTAAGGGTCATCATCCCCTTTAGCACCATCAGTATCCTGAGCACAACAATACCTTTGACATGGAAAGTATGTGTGTCTTCCAAGCAGTATGCAACTTTTCTCGTCTTGATATCCCATGTTGTGATACTTTTGTCCTCACCGATAGTGTAAAGAAGTTCATTATGCAAAAAGGAATAAAAAAATATTTGAGTTAATTACTTGATAATACCACACAAATTACAGTCCCCTAAACTTGATCATCCATGTCAAAGATAGTTCACTCCACCAGTGAAACCGGTTATATGGGAAAAAAATGGTATACTAGTGGAAAAAAACAGTCATACCATACCTAGACCAACCTCACTACCAATATCATAAACTTCATACAAATATTTTCTTAATAGAAGATTTATATTACATTCACATGCATTACATAACACTAACTTTCTCACTCTTGATTGACACGAAGAGAAAATTATATAGGAATTACGAACTAATAGTACATCATTTAAAATCCAGAACTTCCCGCCTAGCGCATAGACCATTAATTCATCATTAAAACATACAACAAAGCATGTGATTATAGATTACTATGTAGCCAATACTCCTTCAAAAGACAAGAATTTATATTCATTTTATTTCATAATAGTGTTTCAGTTTTGTTAAAATGATATAATTATAAAAAGTTTGGATTGGATGTTGAAGGAAGTGGAATGTGATAAGAAAGGGATGAATCGCTATATATGTTATTGATATACAATAAATGAAATATACCAATGATATGCAATAAATGATATCAATATCTTTGTAACCAAACATGTTTACACTACTGTTATATATATCAAGCCTTGTTATGTGTTGCTTGTAACTAAAGATCGATGACTCAACTGAAAAGCTATAGAACAAAAGTATCTAGACATAAAAATCAACACAAAACTAAAGAAAACCGATCACGATTGAAGCAGGGGAAGCCAGGGAAGTAGAGGAAGATGGACGTGAATAATCTGAAATGGGACGCACATATAAGCCTTGTCAAATCAATCATACACCTTATTTCTACATCCTTTTCACCACACTTTTTTTCCCTGTCTTCAATTTAACCATTACAATAATGTAATACACTTTATTTTTTATTCAAAACAACATTACCATTAGTATTATTGTAATTCGAAGTTTAAACCATTTGTTTAAAAATCAGAAGTAAGATTAAATGCTTGTTTTTTTGGAACTATAGGAAATCAGGGTCCAATAATTTTCTGGTTGTGTCCTTCTCTAGTCCATGAAATGTGGGTTAATAATTTGTCATGAGTGGTGTTAAAAACTGTTGGCATTGAGTACAGTAAGCATAGGTAAAATAAATGTGAAATGGATGGGTATAGAAAAAAAATAGTTTATGGATTATTTGAAATGTAAAACGGGCTTAATAGATAGTTTTACCAAATATGTAGATTTTTTTTAGTTTAATTCAACAAGAAAAAGCTAATTCACCACTCTAGGATAAGATAGTTAAATCACTTTTTTTTTTTTTATGAAAACCACTATTATTTTTTATAATTATCTTTACATTGATTCCCTTCTTGTGCTTCTTTTTGTTGATGTAATATTCAAAATTGGTGAATGTAAATAACAATCATATGAATCTAATAAATTTTCACTTTACAAAAAGAGGAAAAAGAGTAATCATGTGTGACTATGAAGATCTGAGATTACATACTGATATTTTGCCTTAATGTCAGAGAAAGTTGAGACCATTAACAAAGTACAATTTCTATCAATTGAGATATATTATAATGAATGGATGTTCATCAAACTTAGAGCACTAAGTTTGGAAAACAGACCATAATAAGGAAATATGGTAACAATCCTAGGATATGATGAAAAATTAGGAAAACTATTTCTAGCAGATAATCTATTATATAGATGATAAGATATTTTCATATACTTTATCTATTCTAATTGCATTTATTTAATTTCCTATATGTGCACAACAAATATGCTAGAATATTAACATTTATTTGACTTCCATTCGATAAATGTTTTTATGCAAGTTTTAGCAAAGGTGTTTAAATAAGAAAACTGAAATAAATCTATCTCACACAAAAATTGGCAAAGCAAGGTTCCAGCTACAATAATCATGGGATAAGGAAGACTGCAAATTTTAACAAGGAGCAAAACTTTATCAAAGTACAAAACCAAGTAAATATATTTACCATTGGTGGCTGAACATTTGGAACGACTTTGGAAGAAATAACTTTGCCTCTATGGTAACCACCTCATATACTGATGCATGCACTTCCCTGAGTTCAACAATCCATACGCTTGTCTCATTTGATCTTTTTTTTGTAAACAACCAATCGTGCTCTTCTTGGGGGAAGTTTAGAAGGAATCACTGGTCCTCCTTTAGTCCTGGGAAGCAACGAAGGTTGGAAAGGAGGGAAGAAATATGCATTTGCCAATGCAACAACTTGCTTAGCTAGTTCTACCAATTTTACATTTGTGTCAAAGCGCATGCTATCCCTCACCTAAGAGAATAATCAAATAATTTTGCACAAGGTAAATCTAGAAAAAGAATCTTTTATTTTTCAAATGTTATTATTAAGCTGGCAAAAGTAAGTAATTATTTCTCAATATAAATTCAACCAAACACACTTCATTAGCATTCAAACACAAGCATTTGGAGAAGTTACATAATGTCAAACATAACATAATATATATACATATAATTCAAATTCATGGTAGATAATGAATTATCCAAAAAAGAACAAAAGAAAGAAAAATGAAAAGGGTGACAACGAAAGAACCTTTGCAAAAGTAGGTTCTTGAGATCGGATGATATTGTTTGGATTTCGCAATGATTGTTTGAAAAAAAAAAGTGGAAAAAATATATTATAAATATGAAGAAAGAAATCATAGATGATGTTTTTGTTTAAGACACTTTCAATAGATTATGAGAAATTAACTCCCACTCTACATTATAGTATTATACGAAGATCTTTTCTGAATATAAAAAGAAGAGATGAATATTAGTAAGATTGTGTCTGTGTTTGAAGGAGATAAAAATGAGAGGCTATGGGAATTTTAAACGTAATCCTCATCCACTCACTCTGTTAACGGGTCATTTGTAAGAATGGGAGCTAATCACTAAAAAAAAACGTGTATGTGGTGGAGGTTATAAAAACTGTCACAATTATTCGTATAATACGATACTTTAATAACCACCAGAATTCTCCTTCAAAAAGTGTCATTTAGAACCGTCACAATTCTCCTTCGAAATATTCACTCTCACGCATTTTCGTTCCCTCCATACATTCCTTTTTTCCAATTTTCTTTTTCCTTTAACCCTTTTGGAATCACATTTTTATCTCTTTGGAAACCTCACAGTGACCCTTTCACCCCTCACAGAAAGCAGTCTTTCAAACCCTCTCAGTAAAGCCTAAATCTTCCCACTCTCATTAGCGTAAACCCTCTGATGAGAATCAAATAAAGGAGGTTTTTATTAATGAAGGAAGAGGTCATTCACCTACACATTTGAAGTTCTTCCTTCTAGTCTTCTCAAAATTAAAAGAAAACATAAAATAAAGAGAGGATCAAGCCTAAAGCCAAAGAAGTCTACAAACTTTCAAGAATAGGCTTCATTTAAATATCTCTCTTTATAGTCTCTTTTGTATAAATTTGTAAATAATATAGAATAGTGTTTAGGAAGGTGCTTAGAGGAAAACCATAGATACCTCTTTTATAAAGCATCTTTAGGCATTAGTTTAGAATTTTCTAGAAGGTGACTCTTCATAAAGTCACTATAGGCGTTAGCTTAGGAGACTTTTGAGTAGCTTGTGGTACAAGCTTTCTAAGCTTCATGACCGGCCCTTGCTCCTATAAAAGGAGGGCTTGGGTCCTTCATAATTCAGAATTGGAATTTGTAGTATCAAAACTCTCCCAAATTGGTGATTGAGTGTAGTGAGAATTTGTCTTCTCCTCTTCCTAGTCTCATCTTGAGTGCCTTGGTTCTCTCAAGTGGAGGCATTGCACACTTATCTTGGAGCATTCACACTTCAAGTGGCGTGTTCATCAACCAAGTTCTTCAACCACATAAGTCTTCTCTCTTCTTCATCTATTTCTTCCATTTTCGTGATCATATGAACTCTTAAACATGTCTTAGGTTATTTTCTTGCAATTCTATTTGGTGCTTTGCCTTTATTTCACATTTTGTTCGGTTCATCTTCTTCCTTGCTGAGTTTAAACGGTTCATCTTCATTCTAGCTTGATTTGTTCGGTTCATTTCACTTTTAAGGCTTTTTATAATCGGTTCATTTGAACTCTTGCATCTTTTAATCGGTTCAATTGGCAAGAAATGGAACTTCCATGTGAGCTTTAGTGTGTGGCGCAAGTTTTGGTGAGTTCTTGAAACATAGAACATTGATCCATTTCTATAAAAGTGCCTATTCAATCTCCAACTCAAGTTGATTCCATAAAATGTCAAAGAATCATCTATATCTTGCTAT
>Ga0123342_1003076_pt1 | contig 27143 bp, 25 predicted proteins | sample Turbeawhitnodule_FD_89960 | JGI IMG/M metagenome (GOLD analysis project Ga0123342, IMG submission 89960) | Root nodule microbial communities of legume samples collected from Mexico - Turtle bean Mexico white nodule | ecosystem: Host-associated > Plants > Roots > Nodule | place: Mexico: Nepantla...
CATATATATATGTATATATATATGTGTGTGTGTGTGTGTGTGTAATGTACACTGTGAGGAAGTCATTTTATATGAGTTTGGGTCATATACATGGAAGGTCCAAATTAAAAGTTTTTTACAGTCTCGTTGCTTAAACAATTCATATGACTGTTTATAATAATTACATGACTTTTGGGTATCTTGATTGTTCATGATAAGATTTAATGATTTTATTTGTCTCATAAAAAGGCCTTTTTTACTAGATACATGCCACACACACATATAACATTTTTTAAGGGGGTTAGATGAAGACATACTAACCCTTAGATCTTACATGAATGATTGGATTAAAACAATTATATGATATGAGTTTTTTTAACAAGTCATGACTTTTTTAAGTGGTCACTTGACTTCAATTTTGACCATTCATGTATGGGTTCCATATAACCCAAATTTACTCCTCTTTGCACATAAAAATGTCTCTTTCTAAGCACATCTGTGTGGGGCTGTATGGAATGCATTTAGTGAGAGAAGTAATAGTATCATACGGTGAGAGGTGGGGAAGAAATAACAATCATTCATGAACATAGTTAAGATTAAATTGTGAAGTCGTGTGACTTTTTTAAGTAGTCACGTAACCTTTTTAAGTAGTCACTTGATCATTGTTTATGTTCGGGAAAGATTACTAGTAGGAAATTAAGCTGATTTTGGGATAAAAAACTGTTTGCAATTTTAGTTGGATGTTAAGGATAATGGTTGAAATTTGTTAAACATTTTTTTTTCTGAAAAAATCAGCTATTTACCTTGTAAGCTTCGTACTCATTTTTTTTATGTAAAAGCGGACTTTTGTTGCTTCTAAACGATTTTAATTATTTTGAAACTATTTTTCAGCAAATTTACCCAACCAGAAACTGATTGTGATTATAACATTAGTATATAATATATTATACATACATATAACTGATCATTGAAATGATTCTATTTTCACAACTATCCCAAAACAACTTTTAATCTTAACCATCTATTTATGATCTAAATCTAGTTCTCTTGTACTACTGAGAAATAAGGACTATAAATCTGGGCCTATATACATGTGATTTACAATTACACACAGAAGCTGTCAAGAGACACAACATATTAATACTTCCTACTGTTAATTGTTAATGGTTTAGTCATTTAGTTTTACCTCCATTGTCTTTATTTCTGGTTGGTACTAGATTAAGATAAATAAATGTCAAAGTTTTCCTGATGAAATAAACAAGTCCTTGATTTTAATTATTCAATTGATGGTTCAAATTTTATATTTTCCTGAATACTTTTAATTTTTTGTATTATTTTTTACTTCTATTTAGTATGTATATTGGATACATTTTAGAAGGTTTTCCTTGCTATGTGTTGTAAATGTGAAGGTTTATAACTTAGGTTTAGGGTTACTCATGCTTTTCAATATTTTTGTCAAATGTCATCCTCCTTCAACTTTTTTCAATGCCTTATTAATGACAAAATGTTTTACAGAAATTAATGTTTTAAACTTATATTGTATGATTACAATTTTTTCTGTTGCTTTTTATATGAGAGGGGGATTAGTGAATGACCATCACTTCATATTTTTTATTGCTAATGATCAATTCTTCTGAAATTATTATTTGTTGAGTGATAGTATTTTGTTTTGTTGGTTACAGAGACCACAACTTGTGAAAGGAAATATGCAACTCTTCTCTGTGGATCAACAGCGGAGCCAGGCTCTTGAAGCACATGCTGCATCATTTGCCACATTTAGAGTAATTCTGTCTTCTTTGTGATTAGTTATTATGTATTTCAGCTGTTTGGCTTGTAGATTGAATACTGTTTGATATTTTTACTTTGAAACATGTAGGTACCTGGCAATGATAAGGATTCAACTCTTATTTGTTTTGCATCCAAGAGCATGAATGCTGGGCAGGTTGCATCAAAGATGCATGTCATTGAACTTGGCGCCCAGCCAGGTATAAGCATGTCTATATTTTTCCTTTATCAGCCAATAGACACGTCACCGCTCATTAGTATATAAACCCTAAATCCTAAATCTTAAAGAAAAATAAATTTTCAATATCAATTTAAGTTGTTAATAGAAGAGGAGATTATAGTATATAAAGTGATTAATAAGTTGAATAGGAGATAAACAACAGAAGATGTAATTATGGGGCTTCAATAGAGTGTCTGCTATTTGTAGTATATGTTCTTGCTACTTATGCCTTACTGGCTACCTTCTGGTATATGTGGCATTGGTTATCAGGCAAGCCATCTTTTTCAAAAAAACAAGCAGATCTCTTCTTCCCTCCAGACTTTGCTGATGACTTCCCTGTATCAATGCAGGTATAAGTGTAGACTTTATGATTCTCTATTTCCCAATAAACATTATGTTGAATATCTGACTTGTTTCATTGTGCAGATTTCAAATAAGTATGGTTTGATATATGTTATCACAAAACTTGGTCTTTTATTTGTCTATGATCTCGAGACTGCCACTGCAGTTTATAGAAATCGAATCAGCCCCGATCCAATATTTTTGACAGCAGAAGCCTCAACAGCAGGGGGCTTTTATGCTATAAATAGACGTGGCCAGGTGTTGCTTGCTACTGTGAATGAAGCAACCATCGTACCTTTTGTTAGTGGCCAGGTATTTATTGCTTTGTATCACGTTTTTGGCTCAGCGGACAGCTCTTTTTCTATCTACTTTTAATTTTTTGCTTGTATTTTTGACAGTTAAATAATTTGGAACTTGCTGTTAGTCTTGCTAAAAGAGGAAACCTCCCTGGTGCAGAAGAATTGGTAACTTGTGCTGCATATGATAATTTTATACTTCTATCTGTATTTTTAAAGTTCATGAACTCCATGCATTTAATTTTAAATTAGCTGACATTTTATTAACTGATGGATACTTGACTAGAAGATTTATGTTTGTATGCTTTTGTCTCAGTAGATTGTAGTTGTCATAAAAGTATTTCAGATGTGTCATCTAGAGTATCAACAAGACGACAATTAGCACAAGAGTGTGAGATGATGAGGAAAAATGATATTGTTTCTGTAGCATTTGTTTGGATATATGTTTTATTTTTTGACAGAATACCAGAATGAACAGGTAACAGTTTGTAAGCTGTAATTACTTGAGGCCCGAGGGGATCTTGATTAGAAGTATGTGCTGAGAAGTATAATGTTGATGTGAACATGGCAACTGTAACTTTTTATCCACTTCTGATTCAAAGACCATAAACTGGAGTTATTTTGGCATACATTTTTCTCGAACTATAATTCTTTTCTTCCTTGTTGATTTGATAGGAGGGAGGGAAGCTTGAGTTTCTTTTCAATTTTAAAGTTTATTTATTTTTACCCATTGTTGTTATGCTTGTCTTTTTTCTCTCAGGTTGTTAAGCGTTTTCAAGAATTATTTGCTCAGACCAAATATAAAGAAGCTGCAGAGCTTGCTGCACAATCACCACAAGGAGTACTTCGAACTCCTGATACTGTTGCTAAATTTCAGGTGTTTTATGCATCGAAATGCTGTTCCATTAATATTTCTTGGTTTTGTTAAGTTACCAAATTAGGGGTATGCATAATCACATTAATATATCGATATGCTCTTTATCTTAAGTTTTGTGTTGCCTTTGTTAATTTGCTTTCAGAGTGTACCTGTACAAGCTGGGCAAACGCCACCGCTGTTGCAATACTTTGGAACTCTGTTAACCATGGGAAAACTCAATACTTTTGAGTCACTGGAACTGTCACGACTTGTTGTAAATCAGAACAAAAAGAATCTTTTGGAAAATTGGCTGGCAGAGGATAAACTTGAATGCAGTGAGGAGCTTGGTGACCTTGTGAAGGTCCTGACAGAAATTTAATGTGTTATCTGTTTTTCATTTGAACTTATTTATTAATTTTATTTTATTGATGGTTTGGGGAAGAAAAATCCAAATTGTCTATTCCTTTTAAAGAAACTCATGGATCTGTTCCCTGATTTGTGTTTTGCACTTGTTTCCTTTGTTTTTCCTAATTTTTATGAGGCTTGCATATATGCAGACAGTGGATAATGATCTTGCTTTGAAAATTTATATCAAAGCTAGAGCAACACCGAAAGTTGTTGCAGCTTTTGCAGAGAGGAGGGAATTTGACAAGATCCTGATATATTCAAAGCAGGTAATTTTTTTTATTAGTTTAGTAGAATCATAAAACTATAGGTGTTGTTATTAAATGTTAGTATGTCTTTTGTTAGTTTTTTTACCACTACTATCTTTGTAATGCCATTCTTCTCTGTTCCTTTGATGAAGGTTGGATACACACCTGATTATATGTTCCTTCTTCAAACAATTTTACGAACAGACCCCCAGGTGAGAAGGTTTTGTCTGAACAACCATCTGATTCAATTTTATCTCTGACTTGCTTGACCTTCATGATGTACTTTATTTTGTTCGGAAGTCCGAGCATAGCTTGCTTAAAGTAGCATCACCTAATGAATGATAGTTAATGCATCCAAATGGAAATGGTTTCCTCATGCTTATGTTGCTTTCATTTTAAGAATATTTTCATACTGCTATTCTACACTCAAATCTAAATTGTTTATTTTTCTAGCATCCATATTTTTTTTGGGTTTATGTATATAGAATAATTCAAAACTTTTTTATTGCAGGGTGCTGTAAATTTTGCTCTGATGATGTCTCAAATGGAAGGAGGATGCCCAATTGACTACAACACAATCACTGATCTATTTCTTCAGGTTTACTTGCAGTTTACCCTTTGGATTTTCATGATACTTTGTTCTTTGGGTTCTCTTTATTTATTATTCAGTTGCAATTTTCAAAGACAGTATCATGTACATTCTTGTTTCCCTTGAATCTCACTGCGTTCATCCTGTATCGTTTTTGAAAATTTAAAATGAAAAATAATTATTATTATGTGAAAACAAATCTTCCTTGAAGTTGATTTTGATAAGGCTTTTTGATAACTTTCTTGCTTAGGCTAGTATGTTTTCCTCTAACTTATTCAACTAAAAATAATTTGTTTAAACTTTAATGTAGGAACCAATTTCATGCTCTTTTTGGTTATTTGTGAATTGGAACTCTTGTTTATATATTTCTTCTGTTACTTTCTAGAGGAATTTAATCCGTGAGGCAACGGCCTTTTTGTTGGATGTGCTGAAGCCAAACCTTCCTGAACATGGATATCTTCAAACAAAGGTTCTTTTATTTTATGTTTCATTATCACTGTCCCTGAACTGGATGGTGATATATATGGATTTTTTTATAAATAAAATCATATTTTTCTATGTGTTATACTTAGGTTTTGGAAATTAATCTGGTAACCTTTCCAAATGTCGCTGATGCTATATTGGCCAATGGCATGTTCAGTCATTATGATCGCCCACGTATTGGACAACTATGTGAAAAGGCTGGCCTTTTCATTCGGGCTCTTCAGGTTTCTTTGCTTCTTAAGTTCTGATGGCAGTATAATGTTCTCGCATTAGAATATATCCTGGGCCTTGTCTGTGTATCCTGAACCTTGTCTGTGTATTATGCAGCATTATTCTGAGTTGCCAGACATCAAACGTGTCATTGTGAATACACATGCCATTGAGCCACAGGTTTTAATTGCAATTTCTCAAATGATCCAATCTGTCTTAAAATTGTTTGATATTCTGATTTCTTACCGTATAAAATGATGTATTTCAGGCATTAGTTGAGTTTTTTGGTACCCTTTCTCGAGAATGGGCACTAGAGTGTATGAAAGATCTTTTACTTGTCAATCTTAGGGGCAATCTTCAAATAATTGTTCAGGTACTGTTTCTGGATAATGTTGCCGCAAGACTTGTTTTTTTTCTTCTTGAATTCCATAATTAATTTCTCTGAGAATCTTACTGGTACATGATTTGCAGACTGCTAAGGAATATTCTGAACAGCTGGGTGTTGAGGCATGCATTAAACTATTTGAGCAGTTCAAATCCTATGAGGGACTATACTTTTTCTTGGGTGCATACTTGAGCTCTAGGTATTTCTTTCTTATTGGGGATGGAACATGACTTCAGTTTACTCTTCGGCCAGCTTCCCTGTTCTAGTGTTTGCTTTTTAATTTATTATAATTGTTTTTTTTTTGTCTTGTAAAGTGAGGATCCTGACATTCACTTCAAGTACATTGAGGCTGCTGCTAAAACTGGACAAATTAAGGAGGTTGAGCGTGTGACCAGGGAATCAAACTTTTATGATGCTGAGAAGACAAAGAATTTTCTTATGGAGGCCAAGCTTCCTGATGCACGACCATTGATTAATGTCTGTGATCGTTTTGGATTTGTTCCAGATCTCACCCATTATCTTTATACTAGCAACATGCTTCGATATATTGAAGGTTATGTTCAAAAGGTAAATATGGGTGTCCTTCAAATCTTTCTTTGCAAATTTTAGAACCATGACCAAAACTTTGTACTTCTTGCTCTTAGGTCAATCCTGGAAATGCTCCTCTAGTTGTTGGACAGTTGTTAGATGATGAATGCCCTGAAGATTTTATTAAAGGTCTTATACTTTCAGTTCGTTCTCTTCTGCCAGTTGAGCCTTTAGTTGAAGAATGTGAGAAGAGGTGTGCTAGCTTTATCTCTATCTTTCATCTGCAATATCAAATTCATGTTGACTTCTAATATAAATTCTTATGCATAGGAATCGTCTCCGCTTGCTTACTCAATTCTTGGAGCATCTTGTAAGTGAAGGAAGCCAGGATGTGCATGTACATAATGCTCTGGGTAAAATCATTATTGACAGCAACAACAATCCTGAGCATTTTCTCACAACCAATCCATATTACGATTCTCGTGTTGTTGGTAAATATTGTGAAAAGCGGGATCCTACCCTTGCTGTTGTTGCTTACCGGAGAGGGCAATGTGATGATGAGCTTGTTAATGTTACTAATAAAAACTCCTTGTTCAAACTCCAAGCTAGGTGCGTACTTTGACCTTTATCAGGAAGTTTTCATTGTATTCCATAATGCTACTAGTCTGAGACACTCATGTTATTTTCTGATGTGTGTCAGATATGTTGTTGAAAGGATGGACTCTGACCTCTGGGAGAAAGTTCTTAATCCTGAGAATGAGTTTAGAAGACAGTTGATTGATCAAGTGGTGTCCACTGCTTTGCCTGAAAGCAAGAGTCCAGAGCAAGTTTCTGCTGCGGTGAAAGCTTTTATGACTGCCGATCTTCCACATGAGTTGATTGAGCTTCTTGAAAAGATTGTGCTACAAAATTCTGCATTTAGTGGAAATTTTAATCTGCAAAATTTGCTGATCCTTACTGCAATCAAGGCAGATCCTTCAAGAGTTATGGATTACATTAATAGGTTGGACAACTTTGATGGACCTGCAGTAGGGGAGGTAGCTGTGGAAGCACAACTATATGAAGAGGCATTTGCTATTTTCAAGAAATTTAATTTGAATGTTCAAGCTGTTAATGTCTTGCTGGATAACCTCCAAACTATTGATCGTGCTGTGGAGTTTGCTTTTCGGGTTGAGGAAGATGCTGTTTGGAGCCAGGTGGCTAAAGCCCAACTTAGAGAAGGCTTAGTGAGTGATGCAATTGAGTCCTTCATTCGTGCAGACGATTCAACTCATTTCTTAGAGGTTATTAAGGCTTCTGAAGATGCAGATGTATACCATGACCTGGTGAAGTATCTTCTCATGGTTAGGCAGAAGACCAAAGAGCCCAAGGTGGACAGTGAGCTCATTTATGCTTATGCTAAGATTGACCGTCTTGGAGAAATTGAAGAGTTTATACTGATGCCAAATGTTGCCAATTTACCAAATGTTGGAGACCGCTTGTATGATGAGACATTGTATGAGGCTGCAAAAATTATATTTGCTTTTATTTCTAACTGGGCTAAGTTGGCAGTCACATTGGTGAAGCTTAAACAGTTCCAAGGAGCTGTTGATGCTGCCAGGAAAGCAAACAGTTCAAAAACATGGAAGGAAGTCTGTTTTGCGTGTGTTGATGCTGAGGAATTCCGCTTAGCTCAGATTTGTGGTCTCAATGTCATCATTCAGGTGACATCATTTTCTAGTTTATATTTTAACATTTGGAATTTCTACTTGTATGGAATGATTGCCCCGTCCTCACTCAAAAAAACTGCACTGATGCCCCCTCCCTTCCTCATAATGGAAATCCTTTAAAAGGATCTACTAGCAAAGTACTAAAAATAAGTGACAAAAACAATTGATTTCTTTGTCTAACCTTTTTGCTGCTCTCTGACTACTTACTATCTGCTATATATGAAGGTGGATGATTTGGAGGAGGTTAGCGAGTTTTATCAGAACAGAGGATGCTTCAACGAACTCATATCTTTAATGGAAAGTGGGTTAGGATTGGAGCGTGCACATATGGGTATCTTTACTGAGTTGGGAGTTCTATATGCAAGATATCGAGAGGAGAAGCTAATGGAACACATTAAGTTATTCTCAACTCGGCTTAACATTCCAAAGCTTATTCGGGCATGTGATGAACAGCAGCATTGGAAAGAACTCACTTACCTATTCATCCAATATGATGAGTTTGATAATGCTGCAACCACTGTCATGAATCACTCTCCAGAAGCATGGGACCACATGCAATTCAAAGATGTTATAGTTAAAGTTGCAAGTGTAGAGCTCTACTATAAGGCTGTTCACTTCTACTTACAAGAGCATCCAGATGTAATAAATGATATGTTAAATGTGATTGCTCTTCGTGTGGACCATACTCGTGTAGTAGATATCATGCGGAAGGTCTGCAATTTTTATACCCTCTTTACAGCTTCAATCTTATTTAGTGATGTAACTTACTGGTTTCAAATGTCATTCTGTAATAATATTGCTTGTTGCTTGGATTTTTTATTGTTAGGCTGGCCACCTTAGATTAGTTAAGCCGTACATGGTTGCAGTTCAAAGCAACAATGTATCTGCTGTCAATGAAGCTCTGAATGAAATTTATGTTGAGGAAGAGGACTATGACAGACTTCGAGAATCAATAGATCTGCATGACAACTTTGATCAGATAGGTCTTGCACAGAAGGTGAATCTCCTTATTTCTTGTCTTATTTTGACAATTAGCAAAATTTGAGATCATAATGTTACTGGGAAATTTACCATTTTCAAATTATCACTGATTGAGATCAACAATGAGCATGTGCAGATTGAGAAGCATGAACTTCTTGAGATGAGGCGTGTTGCTGCATACATTTACAAGAAAGCAGGAAGATGGAAGCTATCCATTGCTCTGTCAAAGAAAGACAATCTTTACAAGGACTGTATGGAAACATGCTCTCAGTCTGGTGATCGTGAACTCTCAGAAGATTTGCTTATCTACTTTATTGAGAAGGTGTTTATCTGTTGTCCTTTTTTTTTAAAATATCCAACTCTGGTAATATAAGATTAGATACAAACTAAGCCCCTTTTGGTGCCAGTGTGCAGTTTGACCCCTGCTTCAGTTAGAAATAATTTTGCTGCTCCCTTTTTCATTTCCAGCACCAGTTCTTTTGTCTTAATTAACAAAGGGAATATATTGATTTCAGGGAAAGAAAGAGTGTTTTGCATCATGCCTCTTTGTCTGTTATGATATTATCCGGCCAGATGTTGCTCTTGAGCTAGCTTGGATGAACAACATGATTGATTTTGCTTTCCCATATCTCTTACAGGTATGCTTTTGTTTGTGGCTCTGGTATAATTATATTCATCAACAGACGTAGTTAACCATTTTAAATATTTTTTTGCTTGAAGTTTATTAGAGAGTATACTAGCAAGATGGACGAGCTTATCAAGGACAAAATTGAAGCACAAAACGAGGAGAAAGCTAAGGAAAAGGAGGAGAAGAATGTGATTGCTCAGCAGGTAACCCTTTTCCGAACCTCCTTTTACGGACAATCATATTGTTTATGTGATCATTAAATTAACAGTGTTTTCAATAATCTCCAGAATATGTATGCCCAGTTGCTACCGCTTGCTTTGCCGGCACCTCCAATGCCAGGAATGGGTGGAGGTTATGCCCCTTCCCCACCTCCAATGTCTGGAATGGGTGGAGGCTATGCCCCTTCCCCACCTCCACCACCTATGGGTGGAATGGGGATGCCACCAATGCCTCCTTTTGGCATGCCTCCAATGGGGGGCGGCTACTAATACCCCAATCCACATCAATGGAGAGAATTTTGCGATTTTTTTTACTGGTGAAGCTAGATAGTTTAGAATATCTCATTTTTTGCATTCAAGGTAACTATTTCTTAGGGTTAAAGAATTTCACGTGGTGGCACCAAGCATCATCCTTCAAGCCTAGCCTAGCCTGATACTACTTCCCAATGATTGCGGCTTTCTACAATGAAACTTTTCTGCACTACTTATTTCTTTTCCGATTGTGTCCTTTTGAGGCATTGGCTTGTTGCGACCTGTATAGTTTATTTTCTCTAATTATTTGTTTTCGTAGTTGTGAAGTCATAAATGTTTATTGATTAGGACTTAAAGTTCTTGTTCTTAGTATATAGACTTTCATATAATATTTTAAATGATCTCTTACTGTATGTTGGTTTCATTCTTTCAATGATATAAATTAGCCCATAATTTTTTAATTCGATTCCATAAATCTTGAATGTTCTAAACTAATCCATTTTAGTTTCAGCTCCTTTTTTGGATACCCATGCTATTAATTAGTTGCAGCACTTAAAATCTGAAGTTTAGTCATTACTTTTGACGAACCCTTCAGAGACCTTTGTTTGAGAAACAGTGTTTGGCATAATACGAAAGGTTGGTGCGTTATTGCCACTTAATTCACAGTGGAGTAAAGACGAGTGCTAATTGGCTGTATACTGGGCTTTTTCTTTGATGGAAAATAAAATAGGTAATGTTTAGATTAAAGACAAGGGAGAACAAAAAAAGTAAACAGATTGTAATCAACTGAGGGAGAACAAGGACCGGATAATTGATTTGCATACTATACGTGGACGTCACTTATCAAAAGAAAATGAAGATAATCAACTAATGATTGAAGATATATTGAGCCTGTCATCATGGATTCATACGAACCCATAAGTAATCCTGATTTAAATTTGTCTGAATAGAGCAAATCTAGATAGTAAATAAAATTACGGATGTTTTCCCCAAAATAAACCAAATTAAAAAAAGAAAACTTCAAATTGACCTCTCCACACTTTATTTCCAAAACTATAGTGTGCAAGCTTAAAATTTGATTTTCAGAAAATCGAATTCTTAATTTTGAATAATAGAAGCTGAATTCAAACTTGTTTTTTATTCTATTTAACTTTTTTTATCTATTTTTGAAAGGGAGGAATTTTAAGAAAATGTAATAAATATAATTTTGGATTTCTGAAAAATAAAATAAATATAGCATTTTTAAAATAAATATTATTTCGGGTTGTATAAATAAATGTGACATAAATTTTTATTAATTTAATTATTTTTTCAATTATCTATGATAATTAATTTTAACTTTTTGATGTTGAAAAATATCTGAAATGAGGTTTTAAAAATCAATAATAATAAGTCTTAAGAGTTTGTTATCGTAGTAAAATTGTTCTGTAATAAAATTCCAACAAATGGATGATAAAGTTGAAGTTTTCATTCTAATACTTTAATTTTTAAAAAATTCTTTGAAATAAAATTAAAAATTAAAAATTTCAAATATTTTATTCACACCAAATTAAATTAACATTAATTTTTAATTTAATCCTTAATCTTAGTTATATTTACATTAATTGGTTTTATACCCATCTTTTAATTTATAATTTTTAAATTTATTATAATAAAATTGTTAAATAATTTAATTCATTTTAGTAATATATTAGTGTTATAAAAACAATGATATAAAATTTTATATTTTTTTCTCTCTTTCATTATATTTTTGTACAAATTATAATAATAGTAAAAATATTATTCTCAATTATATTACAAAATCAAAAATTGGAATTATACTCAATTTTTTATAAAATTGATTTATGTTGGAATTATTTTTTATTTGGTTGTTTTCCCAAGTTAAATTAAAGTTAATCTCAACATTTTAATTAATTATTTTAAATCATTTTTCTTTACTATAATATTTTTTTAATTTATAATTTTTTTCTTTGCCTATTTAAAAAATTGGAAAAAAAGAAAAACATGTTAGAATTTGGTCGAGGGAGTCCAATTCTGACCTGTCTCATTGTACCAGAAATCACTATTCACATTTGAGAATTCGATTTTTCGGAAATCGATTCTCAACTTACACCTTAAACAGATCTAATTTGAAAAGTAAAGTGTAATGAGTCTATTTACTGATTCTTTTTAATTGGGTTTTGTACCGCGACGACTGATCACATGTCTCGGATCGATTAATGTCATGATTCACATCAATGGATCGACTGACATCTTAAATCTAATTATGCTTAAACATAATCAATGAAGTTAATCTGTGATTAAAAGCTAGGTAATGTATCCATAAAAGCGGTCTTAGCTCCCTAATTTGACCCAATAAGATAATATAAATAACACATATTCCAAGAATCAGGTACATCATCATATACAATAAGTGTCATATGATCGACCGATAAAGAAAGAAGAAGAGTGATCTCAATAGTTCTCTGACCTCAACCCCGTTCGAAAACAGATTTATTTTGAGAAATAGATCCAAAATTGTGTTGAATACCTTAACAAAATGCAAAGTGTAAACACAACGTTAGTGAAAGTGGTAAAAGGAAAAAAAGAGTGGAAAACTGAAACTGCAATAGGTTACTTATGAAACTGCATAAAACTTGAAATAATCCTTTGAAAGGAACGTTACTATATCTAACTTACCTTCAGTAAAACTGAGTTTAAATATTCCACCGAAGATAATTGATGTAAGTAAGAAGCATGCACATAAAGTAGACATTAACATCCTAACATTTTAATCATTGGGATAATGTGGTTGGCATTCTCAAGGATCATAATTCACAAGAATTTCCTTAACAAATTTCTACTTTTATCTTCTTTCAAACTGGAGCGGTTTCTCAAAATGATTGGAAACATTTTCCAAATCTTGTCAATGCATTCTTCACCAATCTAACCTTTGAAGGAGAGACTTTAAGGTCTCATGCGAAATGTGTGAACATGATCATTACTCCAGATGTTTGGACTGTAATCCCATAAGTTGGTAAAGGAAACACCAGTGATGTTGAGGATTTCAACAAGGTTTAATTTTTCAAAAATTGCTTAAGAAGTTTGAATTCATGTTGGGGTCTCAAGATAAATGAAAATATTTTTATCTTCATTATTGCATGGATGCTCACACCACAAGGGAGAAATCATATTGTGTTGATCAAAGAAGATCTTGTATTGATGTACTACATCATGACTAAAGTCAATGTTAACTGGATTTTTTCATGAAGGATCATATGCTGAAGTAAAACATTACGTATGACTACAAGTTTCCTTATGTTTCTAATTTATCAATATTTTGAAGTTAATATTGATAGGGAGTTCTACAAAATTGTAAAGTTAGGGATGATGTGACCAATGTGACTTTGAATAAGATGGATTTCTAAAAGTTGAAGAAAAACGGATGAGCATAGATGATGCAAGAAATTCATCTGGCCTAAGTAGAAATATTGAGAATGACGATGTTCATGACTAACGATAAAATAGATCACTATGAGTTCTGTGCTATCAGGTTTAACCACTTAGATGATGAAATTGATGTTGTTCATGAGTGAAAATATTGTTCGTATTAATCTTAGATTATCACAACTTTTTTAAATTAATCCCATTTTAACCTGACAACACAGATTAATTAAAACATTAATTAATTTTTAATCATTATTTAAACTAATTAATCGTTTTAGGTTGTCGAGATGATCTTAGTCTCAAAATATATATATATATATATATATATATATATATATATATATATATATATTACATCAACTACTATAAATTTAAAGTTCAGGATGAGATTCTTGATCTCTGTACGAGAACCCTAAATAAAATATAGTACAAATAATTGAAAAGAAATCACAATCAACATACCAACATAGTTTCCTAAAAATCTAAAAGTTGGAAACAATAAGTAAAATGGATAATTGTCTCTATTCCATCAATATTAGTTTTATAATCTTTCCTCCGCAGCATATAAAATATAGTATAAAAACTAAAATCAATATCTACTTTCCATTATATTTTTATTAGTAATACATTTTCTGTTCAATTGAATAGTTTGAACGAAAATTATGACTACATGATTTGAAAACTACACTCAAAATAATATATAAAAATCTGGTAGCATACACACAAGAAATATTATTAATGTAATTTTATTATTAATATATTCTTTAAAAGTCAATATACTTTAAAAAAAACTTAAAAACATATTTTAAAATAAGTTCTAAAAAGCATTTTTTACAAAAGATTATTTGTTCATAAAAAGTAATTAAATTGATATTTCAAAAGTAAAACTAAAAGTAAAGAATCATGCAAAATAATAGATTACTAAATCCTCCTTTTGCATAATAAATAATTTTTAAAAAAAGACTCGGACATGATTCATGGATATCCAAATGAAACATTATGAAATTATTGTCAAAGAAAAATAGAAAAGTCAACCGCCCACATTAAGGGTGAAAATCATATTCAAGAAGAGAAGTGTTTTTTTTTTTAGTTTTAAAAATGAATTACAAAACCTATCCCTGTTAACTTTAAATTGCTTTTGGAGTAGTAGATATAAAAAAAAATGAAGCAGTTAGTTCAAACAAATAAGAGAACAATACTAAAATTAGTATCTTATTTATAAAGATAAACGGTGGAAGCATTGGATATGAAAGACTCTCATTATTTCTAGCAATTGAATTTGAGTGTTACTTTCTGAAGATTTAATAGAAGAAAAGTTATATGCGAAGACTTTGTTTTCAAGAAATAAACAGTTTTGTTATTCATATATAGCCTTTTTACTAGGGGTAGGAATGTTAAGTTGAAAATCAAAGAGTTAGATGCAATCACACACGTTTTATTTTTTAATAAATCATGAGTTAATTTTTTCATTCATTTGATAAAGTTGAGAGAATTTGCATATTTAGTTTACTAGTTAGAGAAGCACCACCTCCACCAAGGCCTTCTTCATGAACCAAAGACATTCAGTTTGCATTTCAAGAAGAGAAAATTGGCAATACTAGTATCATCACCCAAAATTAATCAAAATAGTTCAAATGGTCACATATGAGAATCCTAAATTGACTACACATAAATTGACTACACATTTAATTGATATGTCCGTAATTATATTCGGCTTTGTGTTTCATAAAGCAAGTTTTTTAAAGATAACTTTTAAACACCATTACTATTTATCCACAGCAATTTTTAACACTTTTACATCAACCCGCTAAATTCCTGTTCATTTTACATATCACTGAAAAGGAAACATCCTTTTAAGGTTGATAAAATATTACACTGCCAGTAAAACCAGCATTTCTAAGGTAGTAGTAGAAGTGATTAAGCAATGCATCAAAAACATCCTCCAAGGCTATTAGCTTAGTGCAGGAAATCTTTCATTGGATCATCATGGTGTACTTTCTTCATTCTGTACGCCTCCATGTCCTCCTCCGTAACCTCATCGTTCCATCTGACATTATACTTGCGTTTCCTCTCATCTTTCTCTTCCCTTTTCCTTAGATCTTCCTGTGAAAGTCAGAAAAACACATCAAATGACTAAATGCTCCACAAAAATATATTTTACACAAGAAACGAACATGCATGATGTAAGCCATATTTCTTACAAGAAATTATATACAAAATATAGTTTTTAAATATGTCGTGTGTCCTTGGTAAATTAAGATGGACAGAACTATTGGCAAAAAATATAATTAATTCCAGTGGGTACAATTACGACGCAGAATGACACTAACAAACATCAAGTACAAACCCGATCAAATGAGATTTACCTTCTTGAGTGCATCAGCAAGCAATTTCTCATCTAGAACTAGATCATCTGGGACATCAGTACCCCATGAAGCGAACTTTTTCTCCTCCACAGGTGCAGCATCCTCTATAGGTTCATCAAAAAAAATAATGATTAATAAAATAAAGACATGCTAAATACAATCAAACAAAAAGTAATTACAGAAATGGGAAAGAAACGAGGTAGGGGTAGAGACACAGCATAGATGTGGTGTTTGTTAGCGAACGAACCTGTAGCAGCCTCCTTACGGGCAATGTTAGCCTTCATAAGATCACTTGCAGCTTCAGCAGCCTCAATACCAGCAGCACCAGTGCAATAGCTATTTCGTATTGTTTGCTTGCAGCACTTAAAGCCCCACTGGTGATCCTTCCACCATGAGCCCCACACAGTCGTGTGGTTGTTAATGTAAACATCTTCTTCATACTTGATCCTGGGAAGAGCTGCTTCCTGTTGGAAGCATCACATAAATAACAATTAAAGTCCCACTACCATGAATATTTAAGATTTATAAGAAAATTACAAACGCTACTCTAAACAGATTTAGAATGCATCTCACCTGGCCTTTTATTATTCTTCCAGCACGATCATACTCAACTTGCATTTCAGTTTGGCCCAGCAGAAGTTCTCTGGGAGGTTTGTCCTCATCAGCAGCATTTCCATACTTCTCAATAATGGTTTTCTTTGTCTGATGCTTCAACTCCTCACTCCGGATAAGGAAACTCTTATGGACTAATTCAGCTTGTGATGGAGCTGCTTGCATGTGAACATCTTGTCCCTTTTCAAATGCTTCCCAAGCATGGATGTTCAACTCCTTAAATTCCAAAGCTTGTCCACTATTTCTATATTGGTTATCACCCTACAGTACAAAAGCAGGTTCAATCTAAATATCTAAATACAAGACTACATGTAGCACTAGAAACAAGTTAAAGTGTTTCAATATTATAGAGACCATACCAAATAAAACTTTTCATTTGGATCAGCATCTGGAAGTGGATCCTCACGCATGGACCTGGTCTTGGGATCATAATGTGCAGAATTGACATCAAGATTAAGAAGATACTTTGCAGTATCCTCTCGAATACGTAGGTTCCTGAGGGAAAAAATATTTCAGCTTCAATTCATCTAAAATAAATAATGAAATAGATAACCTTGAATATAGACCAATTAAATTGGTCACATCTAATAAAATGATGGTAATTACCTCACAGTTCCTGTACTCCCACCACCTGTTGTACGTACACGCTTCTCAACCTTCGCAAAGTCCATTTGTTTGCTCTCATCAACCTTTGCCTCATCTACCCTTAGATCATCTTCCTCTTCATCCTCATCACTTGCAGCATCAGCAGCCTCTTCCTCACCATTTTGGTTGCTCTTCTCCAATTTCTTAAGCTGTTGTTCTTTCAGGTACTTCTTTCGTGCTTCATCCCTAGCTTCATATCTCTCAATGACTCGAGCATAAGTTGACGCATCATAACCATTCCATCTGTCCCGTTTGCCATCATAGTCAAGCTCAAAAGTTTCTATCTTTTCATCAGGGGCAATGTGAGTGTTTGTCCATTTTGCTCCCACTCTTCGTGGTCTTTCCATGCATGACTTCAAATCATGTGTCATAGCTCCACAACTGTAACAAGAAGATTGGAGTAGTCACTAAATAATGTAGTTTACAGGGCTTGAAAGATAATATTTAAAAAAATGTCTTAATAACCAAACATATCAAATAACATATTCACATACTCGTAAGTAATGAAGTTATAACGTAAAAACATAAACAACTAAGTCATCTGTAATGTTAAATAGAGTCCCACTCCCATGCATTATTGTGTAGCTTAAATAACAGTACAAAAACCAATTAAAATATTCAGACTTCGAAAACCAAAAATACACATTGAATAGCAGCACCAATTACCCAGTCAAAAGTTACACCTGGATACCTCTTAAATTCGAGAGGAAAATCAACTGATCATGCGAGTGTTTACTTAATCTCATTAGTTTGAAAGAGAATTTACCAGCAAGTAAATGTGATCTTTATTTATTATCTCAAAACCAATAAGTAGTACAAGTTAATTCAAGAGTTTACAAGTTGTTTGTCATACAAAGTGTATAAATCAAACACAGAAGTGCTCAAATATTTGACAAATAAAGATGACTTACTTTTCGCATGCACCTTTCCTATACTTGTCTGCCTGGTGGATTTTAGCACCTCTATCGTACCATGATTTGGTGTAATTGGGATCAGATTTCCATTTTCTTTGATGTTTCAAACTCTACAAGGGACAAAAGAATAAGTTAATTTTTATATATCAAACACCACAAATTCCTACCGATCTCAATAACTCTAAAAAGTAGACACACTTACAGGTCTCTCAGCATTAAGATACCAAGGTGCAGATGACATATACTGGGGAATATGAGGGTTGATTTCCTTTCCATCTTCATCAAGTTCAGCTGGCGCAAGCCCCGCTTTCCGGGCCTCCTCCAACTCAATCTGTTTGCGATGGTCCTCCCTGGACTTAAATGCCACTGAAATTCATGCCAAACAAGTTTAAAAAACATTGAGGTATATAAGGCAAATTGAGAAAAACATAGTCATGTTTAAAATTCAATTAAAATTTTAAAAAAATGAAAAATGGTGCAAACAGTCGCAAACCAATTAACCTAAGATCTATGAAGCAAACAGTACTTCAATTTTGTACACGTCCCTACCCAATTCGGATACTTGCCAACAATACCAAACTAATATGAGAAAAAAAAAATACCACATGCTCTCTAAACCTTGCCAAAAATACCATCATGTTTCTTTATCTATTAATTCAAAATGATGAGTATCGATTAATAGATTTGAATAATGATATCTGATTGGGACCTGGACATGAATGAACGAAACAACAGCAAATCCCGAATAAATAAATAAAAGTCCCGCATGCTCTCTAAACCTTGCCAAAAATACCATCATGTTTCTATCATCTATTAAATCAAAACATGATGAGTATGGAATTGGGATCAAATTGGGATCTGGACATGAATGAACGAAACAACAGCCAATCCCGAATAAAAAAAATAGAAATAAAAAGAGCGCTTCGGAATCAAAACATTGAAGTAGCGCATAGAAATCAGCAGGTTTAGGAAAACGAAATAAGAAACGAACGATTTAAGGTGGGACTGATATCAGAAACCCTAGAAAATGAAAATGTCCAGAAACCCTAGAAAATGAAAATGTCGGAATTGGACGGGAGAAAGGAGTACCTGAAGCGGTTGCCATGGTGTGAAGTACGCAGAATTGAAAATCAAAGAGGAAACGAAGAAGAAGAATCGAAAGTTAATTTGATTTAGGTATTTCTGCAGCGAATCCTTTTCTCCTGTTGCTGAAGGAATCTGAAGATGAATAGATGATATCTCGATAATAATCTTATTCTTCACTTCTTTATATAGATATATAAAGACTCTTAACTAAATAATCTTACTTTTTATTAAATAAAGATATCTTACATATTTATTAAATAAAATAAAATATATAGAGGGGATTTCCTTTTTTTTGTACACAATTTATTTTTTTAATTTTATTCTTTATAATATTAAAATTAAATAAATTTAAAAATTATTTATTTTAAACTGAAAATTTGATTTTTAAAAAATTTAGAGAAATTTGAATTTGAAAAACAACAAAGAACCCATTTTTTAATTCAAGTAATTATTCTCAATTTTGGATTACTGTTTGCGATTTGTATTATAGAGTTATTGAATATTTTAAAAATATAAAAAAGTTTTTTAAAAATATTTTTTAATATTGAAAATTTGTCAAATAAAGAGATATGTTCATAATTTAAACTTTCTCTTATTTTAATAAATAAATTATATACAAATTTATTATTATGTTTTAATATGTATAAATATAAATGAACTATGAATTATACTATAAAAACAACATTAAAAAACCTACTAACATATATTTATTACCTATTAGCTAATTTCTTAACAAATAATATTTTATTTAAATATAATAAATGTTTTAGTTTAGATCTTTTATCTTAGTTTGAACTAAATAATTGAGTCTACAAATATATAGATAAAATATGTAAAAAGAATCCAGTTGTGATTAATTTTTAATTTTGTATATCTATAGTTATCCTTTTTAGATTGGTTATTTGAAGGAACCATTTAGCAAATTTGTTTATGATATTCTCAAGTGATTATTTTAAATGCAAAAGCAATCGTTAAAAATATTTTCATCACTTTTTTTTAGCTGGTTAATCATAAAATAAAATTTAAACAAATTAAATAAAATATATAATCTTAAAATTACTATTCATTTAATATATTTTACACCAGGGTCATTTTATATATTATTATTATTATTGAAAATCTTATCCAAACACAATTATAGATAAGTGTCCATCTAAATCACACTATTATACCATAATAGAATTGGAAAAATCAATACTCTTAAATATCATGGTTAAAAAATCATATATCTAGTAATAATTTTATATAAGATATCTAATTAAAAAAAATATCCTAAAAACTTTTAAATTAATTTGAGATTGAGTTTTGTATAGTACTAAACGTTAAAAATTGAATATTTTGTTTTTGTACAGGGTGAATAATGTTTTCTTTTTTACTTTGTTAAAGTTTGTGAAGTTAAAACTTGTATTTGATGAATCCATCCCATTTGTAGAATGAAGATCATATTGAAGATTATATCCTTGTATCATAGGATTTGTATATTTCTATAGTTTGTATGCTTCTTTATATCAAGGTAAATAATTCATGAGAATTCAAGAATAGTGTTAAAATATTTTTTTTTAAATTATCTATAACTTATTGTCAGTATTAAAAAAATTTCAATTAATTGAAATTTTGTTTCAGTATGTTAAAATTACTTAAAACTAAAACTAAAAAGTTATATAACCGTGTTTAGTATTTTAAAACATGTTATTTAACATATTGAATTATCTTCATTTTTATAATGTTGTTATTTGTTATGTTTTTAACAAATTAAATATTTGAATTAATCTATTGTTTTAATTTTAAGTGAAATCAATGGGTTGAATCAAATTTTTAATCCATTGTTTCCTTCTAAAAAATTATTTTGAAAATTTTATTAAGATCGAATTAAAACTAACTTGACCGTTGGAGTGTCTTTGCAAGTACATTCACCTATTGAAACTGAGATTTTCAAGTACTAGAACCCATCGAGACCGAAATTCTAGAGGACGAGAAACTACCAAGATTTTGATTATTAAAGCTTAGTAAGAGAAGTGATTTTATTAAGGCTATCACAAACTTCCAAGTACATCCTTGGCACCCCACCATGGGGTTCGAACCCACAATCGCACGGTTAAGAGTCAAGCATTGCCAACAAAAATACAAAAAGACCTTCTAAGGGAATCACATTCTCGCTCCCAATACCATTAACATCCCCACTACCAGCATTAGAAGAAGAAACTCCCTCATCTTCATTAGGATTTCCTTCATGAGAACTAACTTCTCGTTCAACATCAAAGTCACCCGGATTGATAGGAATCTTGTAGAAGTACGTGACTTACTATGGAGCTTTCAAAAAACCAAGCTCATGCTAATTAAGAACAAATTGTTGAGCCTGTTGTATGTATTTCTTCAACCACTCATTCCAAATCTGCTCGGCATGATGAGATAAAGTCATGTCAGTCAGGCTTTGCTTGCAATTCCACATGGAGCCTTTTTTGCTTTGCAGTCAACCTCACCACCTTCTCTAGCAATGCCTGCTTAACGAGATCGCAACAAGAATGCTCATCTTCTAAAGTCTCCACTTTGTTTCCCAACAAAGTGTTTGCATTCAAAGCCTCTTGTAGAGAGCCCCTCGATTCCGCCAACTCCTCTTTAAACCTCTCTTTCTTCTTCGAAAGAGCCCTCATTAGACACCTTATTCCCTATTTGTTTCTCTCGACAACATTGTCCGAGAGGAGCTCCATGAAAGTGTTTATCAACTCCCTATAGGAAGTTGACCTGTACAAATCTCGCTCAACCAACCTAAGCTCAGTTCTAAATAACCTTCAAGGAGTAAAGTAGATGTCTCTTCAAGAGTGTGATACTCCTTTTTGAATAACATGTTAAGGAAGACTTTTTATCGGTCACTTATTAAGTACTTACAAGTTTTACATTGGATTTATTGACCTAACCACGCATTATCAAAGGTATTTGAGTCTTGACCCCACTTATACACGTGAATCCCTCCCTAAAATACTTAATAACATCGTACTTAAGCAAAATCAGGACACTAACCAAAATTATCACACTAATACCATAATAAACTATGAGCCATAAAATATTTGGACTTGTAAAAAGCTCACAAGTACAAATCAATCTCAAAATAATATAGAAAGGACATGATCCACTATAAGTAAAGGAACATTTTTCCTTCTTAATTTTTTTTTGAAATGATTGTTAAAGTCAAACTAAAATTAGATTCTTTTACTAAAGAGGTTTAATTTCACTTATTAATTGTCAAAATGAATAAATTTTAAAAAAAATACCAAAATACATAAAACTTACCGTGTATTTAAACTGTGTAATCAAATCTCAAGTGAAGTCATACCACTTTGATAGGACTTATACATTATGATAATTTTTTAAAATTTTACCTATTTCGAGAATAAACGTGTGCAAAAAATTCCCTAAAACTAACTACATAAGTACCTACGTAAATACTCCCACCTATCACATCCAAAAATGAGAACTCAGCAGGACTGAAATTCCAAAGAACAAGAAGCTACCGAGACATACAGATTTTGAAGATGAAAACTTAGCAAGAGAAGTGATTTGATTAAAGCTACTGCGGCCTTGTAAGTAGAATTAAATACATGCACTTGATTTGATAAAAACAAGGGATGCCTTTATCCAATTGAACAGTGAGTTCATCATTGACAATGTTGATTGATCTAAGTAATTTCATGATAGTTTATCACACTATTCATGGATGAAAAATAAGTATATACTATTTATTTTTTGATGATGAAAGAAGGACGGAGAATCTGCATCAAAATATACCTTTTTTTTCAGGGAGAATCAGTTCCTAACGACTTACTGGTTGTGGTGCGACTTAGAAAGGAAATTATAAACATATGTGAAAACAAAAAGTACAAAGAAAGATGCAATTCGTTGAGTAACACGTGTAAATGTGATCTGATCACATAGACATAGCCAAAAAAAAGTGGCACACCCAAAAAGCAGAAGAAAGGGAGAGGTATAAAAGGTCCAAGAGCAACACACGACATTCTCTCTCTCTTGCATTTTCATTTTCCAATTCCCAAAACTCTTTATCCATATCACACCAAACCCAACACATTACATACCCATCCCTTTTCTTCTACCTATCCATTAATCCATTCACATCCACACACACCACAACAACTTTCAAACACACTTTTTTGCTTTTGCAGAATCATCGAAGGAGGATTAGCGCAGAGATATGGGAACGGGGACATCGAAGGACGAGGAGGAAGGGGGCAAGGAAGAGAGTGACAGGCTCGACCAAGCGGGTGGACAACTCTATGTCTCTCTCAAGATGGAGAATCACAAGCTCACTGGAGACCTTGTTCCTCACGTTTATGGCTCTCTCCCTCTCGTCGGCTCTTGGGATCCTTCCAAAGCTGTAATTTTTGTCCCTGCCCTTTTCTCATTTCGCATCATTTTCTTCTGGGATGTCTTCTTTTTCCTTGTTTCTCATTCCTTTTTCGGTTTTGGTGTTAGCTTTTCATGGAGCGGGAATCGGTGTCAATGTGGGAACTTAGCTTTGTTGTCCCTCCTAATCACGGTAATACCTTTTACTCTGTCTTTTGTTTCTGTCTCTGTTTCCCAGTTTTTTTCTTTTAGTTTGATGGTCATCCAGTAAAATCAATTTTATACTATAATTCAATCATAAATTACGTTATCGAATACTTTTAAGTAGATTTTGTAGAAGTTGATAAAGAGCAATTTAGTATAATCTCATGGGGCAATCCCACAATTACTATTTTTCTTCAAATCTGCTTGGTAGTCAGTTACTGAACCATATTGCTAGAGCTTGAAGAGTTCAGCTTGGTCGTTTTCATAGGAGGGGCCAAAACGATTTTCCAGAGACTTAGTGAAAATATCCTAAGTTGTAAACTGGGAATTGTGATGCTTCTATTTAAGCCATCTGCTAATATAGAGGGAAGCCATATGAAGGCGTTGTTCAAGAGGAACGTGATGAAGGGAAAAAAACTATTCATCTTGAAATGAATAGTCAAGAGGTTCCGAGCCACCAAAAGCCACTAATTGCAGTTTTGGAGAGCGGAATGAAGGAGAAAGGGTGTGTGTGAAGAGGGTTGAAGGGCATAGTCAGGAAGGAAAAGGTTTTGTGGCTGTTGGTCGAGGAAGTAGGGGTGCAAAGGATGCATGAGGTGAGTGGTGAAAAGGGGCAATGGTCGTGGTAACATTACAGGAAGGAGGTGGAGGAGGTAGGGGTTGACTAACCATGGGGAGATAGTAAGTGGGGTTGTGGTGAGAGGTAAGGATAGGCCAATATTTTGGAGAAGGCATAATGGTGAAGAGGTTGTATTGTAGTGACGATGATGAACTGGGGTGGCGAAGTGGGGGTCATAGCATAGGTAGTAGAGAGGGAAAAACCTGGTTGGTGAGGGAGGTAATGAAAGCTTGGAGAATTTCATAATGGTTGTCTAAGGTTTGTTAGAAGCAAGAAATGCTCATCTTGGGCCTCCAAGCTAGTTTGTAAGGAAGTAAGCATCTCATGGACGGCTTTGAGAGGATTATAAGGATCCTTGGATGAAGATTTGGGAGGCATGTCAATAACTATGAAAGCACCAAAGTTGTTAGGCGACTGCTACTATATTCTAAGAAGGAAATGCTTTGCAGGGAAGATAGTAAAGAAAGTACATAGACAATTGATATTTTTCATTGCTCTAATTTTGTAAAAGTAGTCCTACGTATATTACTGGGTAGGATTGCAGTAAAAGGGTCCAACATATACAGCTCATAAGGGTTAAATAACCGACAAAATCCTATTCTAAGATAAAGTCTTTTGTCCATGGTGGTCTGCGGGCTTTTCTTTTAGGTGGTACACTAACAGATTTCTGATTGATGACTCAATATATAGAACTTTTCTCTCTTATTCCTCCCATTCAAATGTTGCACTTTCTAATCAGCTTCATTTCTATGCACTGTCAATTTAAAAATGTTTTACACTTTTAATCAATCTGAAACCATGTAGGACAAAAAGTTATCATAAAAGTCCACAAATTAAGCATATAGTCAGTTTCTAATTGAATGACAGTGTAAAGTATATATTTTTTCATTTTTAATAATACATTGACTTGACAAAGTGTGCTGAGTAAAACAATAGATAATGGTTAAGATTATTGGGGGGGGGGGGAGAGAAGAAATGTTTGGCTCTCAGCAATGGCTTTGTTTCCATCACCGTATTAAGGTGTCTTAGTAATATTGGGAAATGAATTGATTTTGGTTATGGAAAGTGTGTTGTTCTTGATTGTGTAGTGAAATTAAAGAGGTATTGGTTTTTGAATTATGTGTGGGTTTAGCTTGGTTGTTCTACAATCAGGATAATGCTTGTTTCCTTTCCTTGCTTTGTTTGCTTTGAGTTACATGTGCGGTTTCTAAGTGTTTTTGCATTCAAAAGTTATAATTTTAATAATTTGTCTCTTGCTTTATGAATATGTATGTGTGCATGGATCTGGGATGTAGGAAGATGCTGGATATTGGAAGAAGGGAAAAAGTTAGATAGTGAGGGACTAAAAAATCAAGCTTCTTTAGGGTTTGTTTGGACAAACTTCTTTATAAGCACTTTCAGGAGAGAAAAATAAGAAGAAAAATTGAAATTAACTTCTCCATAAGTTAAAATTAGCTTATACATATTTCTACAAACTCTGTCATGTAAGTTCTCTAAATTTTATTTTAAATTTATGTATAAGCTAATTTTAACTTACAGAAAAAATTATTTTACCTTTTGCTTATTTTTCTCTTCTAGAAGTACTTGTGGAGAAACTCGTGCAAACATATCCTTTAGAATATTAAAATAAAAATTGTGGAAGTGCGTGCAATGAGATGTGATGTAGTCACCTCACCAATTAGTGGCAACTAGGAAGCAAAATGCAAAAGAATGAATAAAAGGACTATTTTAAAAATAAAGGATAAAAGGTAAAAAAAATGAGTATATCGTATGGGACTAAAATTTAAAAATAATGTTATTAACCCTTTGTCCCTTTCTTTTCCATATCCCATCCCCTTAACAGAAGTATGCTTAATAAAATAGTACATAATGTCTTAAGATTGAGAGTTTATTGGGAAAAAAAGGAAGGATGACGTGACTCTTAGCAATGGCTTTGTTGCCTTTACCATAAGAAGGAATCCAGAATTAAGGAGTCCTGGCAATTTTGTGAATGAAAGGAGTTAGGTATGGAAATTGTGTTGTGCATGATTGTGACATTACTGAAATTGAAGGGGTGTTTAGATTTTTGAATTATATGTGGTTTCAGAAACCTTGGATTTCAAATTCCTGTTGAAGCCCAAGGACAGCAATGCACCTTGTTTTGTTGAGGAGGGTCCAAGCCACCTGCTTGTTGGGGGAGCATTGCAAGAGGATGCCAGGCTTGCATTGTTTAGGCTTGATAGCGGTGAGGTTCTTGAGTATCAAGTGTTTGTCAAAGCAGACAGGGTTTCTCCATTTGACCTTGCTGCTAGTTGGAGGGCTTATCAGGATAATTTCCGTCCATCATCTGTGAGATGGATTCCTGATGTCAGCATAAATTCAGCACCTCAGACAGGTGGTGAGGTAAGATGAAACAAAAAAAAAATCCTTCTTAGCACCTTCATTTTTCTTTGTAATCCACTGTTTCACAGAATGTTAATTTTGTTCTGAGGTTTGAGATAGTATGCACATTTGGGATGTCTTGCACTTATTAAACCTCACCTTTTTCTAAACAAAACAATATTTTTCAAATAGTTCAAAAATATTGGTCAGTTTGATATTCCAGTTAATTTTTCCTTTGATTGTTCAATATGTGATGTGTAATCAGGCATTATCTTCAATTGCAACTTTGTTTGTGGTATTTTTCTAATCTGAGGGGGATTCTACGTGCAATGTTTATTGTCAAGCTTCAAGTGATTTAGGCTTACTTTATTTTTTGGTCCAGAATTGTTCTTCTGTGGGTTTGGAACTTGATCTTGAGCATTATGTTGTCCCAACTCCAG